>Ga0210396_10000299_pt1 | contig 72174 bp, 61 predicted proteins | sample IncBWH17OmetaG_FD_155466 | JGI IMG/M metagenome (GOLD analysis project Ga0210396, IMG submission 155466) | Forest soil microbial communities from Barre Woods Harvard Forest LTER site, Petersham, Massachusetts, United States - Inc-BW-H-17-O ... | reverse complement strand
TGAGCGATGTAGCGATATTGGAGTTTCCGGCGGATGGGAAGATTTTTTATGGGACGCAGAGGTCGCGGCCGGGGTGGGATGCGGAGGTGGGGGAGTTGTGGGAGGTAAAGGATGTAAGGGAAGTAGAGGAGGTAAAGGAAAAGAGCGCGGAGACGAAGATTGCGAGTTATGCGGCGGAGCCGGTGGTGTTGGCGGAGGATAGCGAGTCGCCGGATGTGACGGCGGAATTGGTGGATGTGGGCGAGGGGACGAAGGAGAGCGATTACGCGGGAAGGGATGTGAAAGGGAAGATTGTTTTGGTTAGCGCGTCGCCGGGGGCGGTGCAGGATTTGGCGGTGGGAAGATTTGGGGCGGCGGGGATTGTGAGTTACGCGCAGAACCAGAAGACGGCTTGGTGGGGCGAGGACGAGAATTTGATTCGATGGGGACATCTGGAGACATTTACGGAGCACAAGACGTTTGCATTCATGGTGTCGCTCAAGACGGTGCGAGGGATGCGGGAGCGGTTGGCGCGCGGGGAAAAGATTGCGCTGCATGCGGTGGTGAAGGCGGGGCAGCACGCGGGAAATTATGAAGTGGTGACGGCGACGATTCCGGGGGCGGATGCGAAGTTGAAGGAGGAGGAGATTGCGTTTTCGTGCCACCTGGATCATCAACGGCCGGGGGCGAATGACAATGCGAGTGGGTGCGTCACGATATTGGAGGTGGCGCGGACTTTGCAGAAGTTGATTTCAGAGGGGAAATTGGCGCGGCCATCGCGGACAATACGGTTTATCTGGCCGCCGGAGATTGAGGGGACGTTGGCGCTGCTTAATGGACCGCGGGGAGGCTTTGAGACGTGGGATATCCACGAGTCTAGCGGGCCCATCGAGCGAAGGAAACCAGCCGAAGCGCCACGATATCCATCTGGTGCACCCTTGGGCGGCTACTCGGGTCCAGAGCTCGCGAAACGAATCAAAGCAGTGATTCACATGGACATGGTGGGCGGAGGACCGGAGACGAAGGCGGTGTTCCACGTGACACGTGGGCCAATGAGCTTGCCGTCGTTTGTGCATGACGTGGCATGGGCGTTCGCGGAGTTCGTGAACGAGGAGTCGTACAAATTTGCGGCGACGGGGAAGGCGGAGTTTCCGATGGTGGCGCCGGAGGGCGGGAAGGAGCCGCTGCGGGCGGAGTATTCGGCGTACACGATGGGGAGCGACCACGATGTGTATCAGGATTCGTCGTTCGGGATACCGGCGATTTATATGAATGACTGGCCGGACCGGTACATTCACACGAATTTCGATACGGCGGCGAATATTGATACGACGAAGTTGAAGAGGGCGGCGTTTATCGGGGCGGCGAGCGGATATTTTTTGGCGGGGATGAATGACTATGCCGCGAAAGGAGCTATTGGTGCAGTGGAACAGGGACGATATTTCCGGGCCGAAGAGGTGCAACGTCGCCTGAGCCAACTTCAGGGATACAACCTCGGAGTACAAATTCGATCATTCGTTAGCTCCGAAAGGATTATCGACAATTCGATCTGGAGAGAGTACCCAGCCCTTCTTAATTCAACCGATTCCTTGCTTGAGGGTTTTATCTCGATTGACGAACTGAGTAAACGAGCCAAATTTCAGTTGCCTGCAACCGGTGGGAATGGTTTGAGATTCGTGCGCTCGCAGCAACCGAAAGGGCCTCTAGCGGTGTTTGGGTATGACTATTTTGCGGACCATGCGAAGGCGGCGGGAGTGGCGACGCCGAAATTGATGAGCTATGAGGGACTTTGGGGAAGCGGCGAGGAGTACGCGTATGAGGTTTTGAATTTTGCGGATGGTAAGAGAAATGTCTTGGAGATCCAGGAAGCCGTCTCGGCGGAGTACGGGTGGGTGTCGGTGGATATGGTGGTGGAGTATTTGAGGGCTTTGGAGAAGATTGGGTTGGTGAGTGAGGTGAAGTGAAGATGTCCGCCGTGGTGAAATCGAAGAGAGGTTTCTCCACTCCGCAAGCCGACTCGTTCGCAGGAGCGAACGTGAAGAAAAAGCGTCGGGTTGCTTCGGTCGAAATGACCGCCAAACTTAGTCGGATGAGCCAAGAAAGCACATGACGATTGCGGAAAGGATTGAGCGGTTGCCGCTGGGGGGATTTCACCGGCGGTTTATTGCGTTGGTGTCGCTTGGAAACTTCTTCGATCTATATGACATTTTCATTGTCGCTTACCTTGGCGCGGTTTTGCAGCAGTCCGGGTTTCTTTCCCTGAGACAGTTTACGTTTTTTGTGGCAACGGGATTTTTGGGGATGTTTGTGGGGACGGTCGCCTTTGGGATGGGGAGCGACCGGATGGGGCGGCGCAGTGCGTTTATTTTGCTGCTTTTGATTTATTCGGTGTTTACGTTTGCGGATGCCTTTGCGCCAACGGCTGGGTGGTTGATTGCCTTGCGATTTTTTGCGGGTGTGGGGATTGGCGCGGAAATCGTGGTGATTGATACGTATGTGACGGAGGTGGTGCCGAGTTACGCGCGGGGGCGGTACGTGGCGATTACGCAGGTGGCGGGATTTTGCGCGGTTCCGGTGGCGGCGGTGCTTTCGCGTTTGCTCGTGCCGACACATTTTTTGATAAGCGGGTGGCGGTGGGTGATGGTGATTGGGGCGTCGGGGGCGCTTTTGACTTGGTGGTTCCGGCGGCGATTGCCGGAGTCGCCGCGGTGGTTGGAGAGCCGGGGGAGGGTGGCGGAAGCGGACGCGGTTATGTCGGGGTTGGAGAGGGAAACATTTTCTACTTCGGGAAGAAGTGGCGAGTGGGTAGTGACGGGTGGCGAGCAAAATACCACGGATGTAAAAACTGAAGCGGCAGCGGAGCGCGCTTCGTTTTGGGAGCTGTGGAGGCGACCTTATCTTTCGCGGACCGTCATGCTGATGATTTTTCAGGCGTTGCAGACGATTGGGTTTTATGGCTTTGCGAATTGGGCGCCGACGTTTTTGTTGAAGCGTGGAGTTTCGCTTTTGCATACGCTCGAGTACACGCTGTTGATTGCGTTGGTTTCGCCGCTGGGACCGCTCTTGGCGGCGTTTACTTCGGATCGGATGGAACGGAAGTGGACAATTGTCGTGCTCGCTTTGGTTGTGGCGGGGCTGGGGCTGGGATTTGGGAATTCCGTGGCGCCAGCGGCGGTGGTGGGATTTGGTGCGCTTTTGACATTGGCGAATTACTGGTTTTCGGCGGCGTTTCATGCGTATCAGTCGGAGTTGTTTCCGACGCGGCTGCGGGCGACCGGCGTCGGATTTACTTATAGTTGGAGCCGGCTGAGCGCGGCGTTTACTTCGATTTTGATTGGAGCGGTTTTGGTGCATGGGGTGCCGGCGGTTTTTGCGTTGTTGGCGGTGGCGATGATCTTGGTGGCAACGGTGGTGGCGATTATGGGGCCGCGGACGAATGGTTTGGTGTTGGAGGAGATTTCCCGGTGAGGATTTGCGGAGAATAGAGCGGAAGCATTCCGCGTGCTGCGTACAATCCTTGTGTTGCGGCGCAGCATGCTGCGCCACTACAAAGGCGGGGGAAATTGCGGTGTGTTAGCATCGAAGATTGTGTTTTGAACGAGGATTGAACTAGATGGCGGCGACGATGAAGGCGTTGCGGAAGATGCGGGCGGGGCGCGGGTTGTCGATGGAAAGCGCGCCGGTGCCCCCGATTGGCGCGGCTGATGTGCTGGTGCGCGTGAAAACGGCGTCGATCTGCGGAACGGATTTGCATATTTACGGATGGGACCGATGGTCGCAAGGACGGATCAAGCCGCCAGTGACGCTAGGGCATGAGTTTTGCGGCGTGGTGGAGCACGTGGGGGAAGAGGTTACGGCGGTAGTGGCCGGGGACCTCGTGAGCGCGGAGATGCACGTAAATTGCGGGCATTGCCACCAGTGCCGGCTGGGCGAAGCGCATATTTGCCAGAATCTGAGAATCATCGGAATCGATCAGGATGGAGCGTTTGCGGAGTTTGTGAAAATACCTGCGTCGAATATCTGGAGGCTCGATCCGGCGATTCCGGAACATTACGGCGCAATTCTCGATCCGCTAGGGAACGCCGTGCATACGGTGCTGGCTGGGCCGATCGCGGGGCAGACGGTTTTGGTGACGGGATGCGGGCCAATCGGGCTGATGTCGATAGCGGTGGCGAAGGCTTGCGGAAGTTCGACAGTGTTTGCGACGGAGACGAATGAGAACCGGCGCGCGATGGCAAGAAAAATGGGCGCGGATATCGTGCTGAATCCAGCAGCGGAAGATGCGGTTGCGCGGATTCTTGAGGAAACGAACGGAACGGGCGTCGATGCGCTGCTCGAGATGAGCGGGAACCCAACGGCAATCCAGCAAGGATTTAAGGCGTTGCGAGCGGGGGGACGAGCGTCGCTGCTGGGGATACCGACGGAGAATGTGCCGCTGGATTTGGTGAATGATGTGATTTTTAAAGGCGCAACCGTGCAGGGGATTTATGGGCGGCGGATGTATGGAACTTGGGTGCAGATGACGGCGCTTTTAAAGGCGGGGCGGTTGAATTTGGAGCCGTTGTTCGGGGAGCGGGAGCCGCTGGAAAAGTTTGAGAATGCGTTTGCGAAATTGCAGGGCGGATTGGCGGGGAAGATTCTTTTGTATCCGAATGGGATGCCGCGCTAAACGAATTGCCTTTCCTACTTTAACTCTGCTTCCAAACTGTTTGCCCTGAACCCCCAGCTGACGCAGAATAGTAGTTCCACCAGCCGAGTCCACGTCAGGAGTCTAAGCATGTCTGATACCGCAACGATGGCAACGAAACAGAATCCGGCGCAGTACATTTCCGATCAGTTGAACGAATTGCGGGCGAAGGGGGTGGCGCCGAAGCTGCGCGTGCTGGAGGGTGAACAGAAGCCGGTCTGCATTTTTGACGGCCGGGAAGTGATCAACCTGGCGTCGAACAACTATCTGGGATTGACGACGCACAAGTCCTTGCGAAAGGCTGCTCTTGACGCGGTGAAACGATACGGTGCGGGAGCCGGCGCAGTGCGCACAATTGCGGGAACGATGAAGATTCACATGGAGCTGGAGGAGCAGATCGCGCGATTTAAGAATGTGGAAGCTTGCGTGGTGTTCCAGTCCGGATTCACAGCGAATGCGGGAACGGTTTCCGCGGTGCTTGGAAAGGAGGACCTGATCATCTCGGATGAGCTGAATCACGCTTCGATTATTGATGGAGCGCGGCTCTCGAGAGCGACGATCAAGGTGTTTAAGCATAAGGACGTGAAGGATTGCGAACGCATCCTGCAGGAGAATGCAGAGTTTCCCGGGAAAAAGTTGATTATCACCGATGGCGTTTTTTCGATGGACGGCGACATTGCGCCGCTGCCGGCGCTTTGCGACCTCGCGGAGAAATACAATTGCATCATGATGGTGGACGACGCACATTCGAGCGGCGTGCTGGGGCGAAGCGGGCGCGGCACGATCGATCACTTTGGCTGCCACGGGCGCGTGCATATTCAGGTGGGGACTTTGAGCAAAGCCATCGGCGCGATGGGCGGGTATGTTGCTGGATCGCGCGACTTGATTGATTTTCTGTATCTGCGCGCGCGGCCATTTCTGTTTTCGACTTCGCATCCGCCGGCGACAGTGGCGGCCTGCCAGGCAGCGTTTTCGCTGCTCGATTCCCCCGAAGGCGAGAAGCTGGTCAAAAAGCTTTGGGCGAACACGAAAATGTTCAAGCGGGAGCTGAAGAAGCGCGGGTTCCAGTTCAAAGTAAGCGAGACGCCGATTATTCCGATTCACGTGGGCGAGGCGGCGAAGGCGTTCGAGTTCTCGAAAAAACTGTTTGAGGCGGGCGTCTTTGCGCCGGCCGTGGGCTATCCGGTGGTGGCCGAAGGCAAAGCGCGGCTGCGCGCGATTGTGAGCGCCACACATAAGAGAGAACAACTGTTACGGGCTGCGGATATTTTGGCGGAAGTGGCGAAGCCGCTGGGCATTATCTGAGCGCGGGAATCAGCAGGGCATCGTGCGCTCGGAGTGATGTAAAACCTACGGGGAACAGCGTTGATTTTCGGTACCAGCGTCCATTAAGAACGGGCCGAAACGACTGTCATCTTATTGAATCTAAAGGTGTTACTTCTTGGCATCGTCCTTGCGCCTATCAAACTGCCTATTTGTGACCCTTATATGGTGTGGGCCCTAACCCGGCTCGGCCAAGTGAGACATTTTTGGGGAGGGATTAACACTATGAACCGAATTGGATTGATGCTGCTTGCAGGGGCGATTGCCACGGCAAGCGAGGCGGCACAGACGCCAGCAGGAGCACAGGCAGGGACACAATCAAGCGCTCAGGCTTCCGGGGATGTCAGTAAGCATGGAGCGCAAGCTTCCGCGAACGGATCAACGGCTGCCTCTGGTGCGGCGAACGCAGGACAGAATGGTGGTGCACTCGCTAGCGGCTCGACCGTCAATGCGGCTCTGAGTGCGCCGCTTGATTCGAAGAAATGCAAGCCGGGAGATCCGGTAAATGCACGCACAACCGAATCGGCGAAATCAGATGGCAAGACGATGTTTCCAAAGGGTACGAAGCTTGTCGGGCACGTCACGCAGGCTTCCGCGCGCAGCAAAGGTGATTCGGAATCCGCGCTCGGCGTCGTGTTTGACAAGGCCATCTTGAAAAACGGCGAGGAAGTACCCGTGAATGTAACGATTCAAGCGATTGCTGCGGTGCAAACGAGCGCCGCAGCGTCTGGCTCTGACGTCGACACCTTTGGCGGCGCGGGCGCTTCCGCCGCTGGGTCGGGCGCGGCAAGCGGTCGTGGCGCTCTCGGAGGTGTAACTTCCACGGCGGGAGGCGCAGTTGGATCTGTCACAAATACGGCGGCGAGGACTGGAGGATCGGCGGCCGGGGCCCTGAACTCGACAACGAATACGACGGGGAGCCTCGCTGGTTCCTCCCGGGGAGCGGTCGGCGGTTTGAATGCGGCGGGCCAGCTCACCTCTAACAGCCAAGGCGTGTTCGGTTTGAACGGCCTGAACCTGAGCTCTGCGGCATCAAACAGCACGCAGGGCTCGCTCATCACCTCAACCGGAAAAAACGTGCATCTCGACAACGGCACGCAGATGCTGCTCGTTTCGCAGGCAGAAGCGGGGGCGCAGGGCGAATCGAAGCAGCCCGCATCCGATAAGCCTGAGGCGCATTCCCGACCGGAGAAACCAAACCAAAAGTAAGACCAACCTCCAGGTTTCTACGGGCCAGCGGGTCAGAAATTCCCTGCTGGCCCGTATCTTTTTATGGCGCTGCCGGCGCTGCGATGCTATAGGTCAACGCTTTGCTATACTCGCCGGCATGCCTGCTGCACCGAAAAAACTATTTCTTGTTGATGCGATGGCGCATATCTATCGTGCATTCTTTGCCCCGATGCCCCAGCGCCTGACCGGGCCGGAGGGCACTCCGACCAACGTGCCGTTTCTTTTCGGCAATATTCTTCGCAGGCTCATCAAGGATTACGAGCCGGATTACATCGGAATCGTGTTCGATCCGCCCGGGGCGACGTTTCGCGACAAGCTCTTTGAAAAATACAAGGCGCAGCGGCAGCCGATGCCGGATGAGATGCGCGTGCAATTGCCGTTTGTGCGGCGTTTATGCGAGGCGATGAGGCTGCCGATTCTGGAAGTGCAGGGATATGAAGCGGACGACGTGATCGGTGCCATGGCGCTACAGGCGGCGAAGAAGAATTTGGATGTGCTGGTAGTTTCGAACGACAAAGACATGATGCAGCTGGTTGGGAAAAATGTACGAACGCTGCGCACGGGATCGGGCGGAGCGAAGGCGGACATCATTGTCGACGCGAAGAAAGTGGAAGAGATCTTAGGCGTGCCGCCCGAGCGAGTTGTGGATTACATGGCGCTACTGGGCGACAACATCGACAACATTCCGGGAGCGAAGGGCATCGGCGAAAAAGGCGCCGCGGAGCTAATCAAAAAATATGGAAGCGTCGAGAAGGCGCTGGACAACGCCGATGAAGTTCCGAACAAGCGGTATCGCGAAGCGCTTCAACAGCAACGCGAACAGGTGATGTTGTCCAAGCAACTGGCGACGATTGCGACGGATTTGCCGTTGCAGCTTGATTTGCCTGCGCTGGAGCGGCGCGAGCCGGATGTCGCGGCTCTCGGCACGCTGTATCGCGAGCTAGGTTTCAATTCGCTCTTGAAGGAGCTGAGTGCGGATGAGCTCGCGTCGTCCGCGCCTGCGAACGCGGAACCTAGCGTGAAGGCGGACTACGCGGCATTTGCCAATGTGACTGAATTTCGCGCCTATCTCGGAAAACTTCCTGTGAAGCAGGCGCTGGCGGTTTGGCTGAATCTCGAACTTGGCGAGCGAGAATCGGAAGGCTTTGGCACGCGCATCGCCTCGATTGAGGTTTCTTCGAAAGCGGGAGAGGGCCGTTCTGTCTGGCTGGACGAAAAGGGAGAAGCACTTAAAGCCCTCGCGCCGGTTCTAGGGGATGCGAAGCGGGCCAAGATCGTTCACGATCCAAAACTCTTTCAGCTGCTGGCAGGGCGCGCCCCGAATATCACACATGCAACACAACTGTACTCGTATCTCCTCCGGCCGACGACCGCGAATCACAATTTCGCCGACGTCGTGATGCGGCAGTTCAATACCGTGCTCGGCGGCGGACCGGGCGAACGCGCCGATTTTCTGCAGCGCCTCGCTCCCGTTTTGCGCGCGCAGATCGACGAGCAAGAGCTCGTCGGCGTCTACGAGAAAATCGAATCGCCGCTGGCGCCGGTGCTTGCGGATATGGAACGCATCGGCATTCGCGTGGACCCCAAAGAACTCGACAAGATGTCCAAGTCGATGGAGAAAGAAGTCTGGCGCCTGGAAAAAGAGATTTGGAAACTTGCCGGGAACGAATTCAACATCAACTCGCCGGCGCAGCTTGCGGAGATCTTATTCGACAAGCTGAACCTGCAGCCGCCCGCACGCCGCGGAAAAGGCAAGGTGCGGTCGACAGCGGCGGACATTCTTGAGGAAATGGCAGCGCAACATCCGCTGCCAGCGAAAATCATCGAGTACCGCGAGATCTCGAAGCTCAAATCGACTTACGTCGATGCTCTGCCGAAGCTGATCCACCCGGAAACCGGCCGGTTGCACACAAGCTTTTCGCAGACGACCGCGGCAACGGGGCGGCTGAGTTCGAGCGACCCGAACCTGCAAAATATTCCGATTCGCACGGAACTGGGGCGCGAGATTCGCGCGGCGTTTGTCGCCGAGAAAGGGAAAATCCTGCTCTCGGCGGACTATTCGCAGATCGAACTGCGCGTCATGGCGCATTTTTCGGGAGACCCCGTTTTGATCGATGCCTTTCGCAATGGGGAAGACATTCATGCCCGCACCGCGCAGGAAGTTTTCGGTGTTGGTCCGATGGCGCAAAATGCGGAACACCGCCGCGCGGCGAAGGCCATCAACTTCGGCATCATCTATGGACTGTCGGCGTTCGGACTGGCGCAGCAGCTCGGCATCGGGCAGAAAGAAGCCGCGCAATTCATCAACGCGTATTTCACGCGGTACCGGGGCGTGAAGGAGTTTCTAGACAAGATTCTCGTGGAGACGCGCAAGACGGGCGTGGCAAAAACACTCTTCGGAAGAATTCGGCCGATTCCGGAGATCAATTCTCCGCAGGCGCAGCTTCGCAGCTTTGCCGAACGTACGGCTTTGAATTCGCCCTTGCAGGGGACAGCGGCCGACCTCATCAAGCTAGCCATGATTAACATTGACCGGCGCCTGGCGGCGGAAAAATTCGAAGCGAAAATGATTTTGCAGGTCCACGATGAACTGCTCTTCGAAGCTCCGCCAAAAGAAAAAGGCAAACTCGAAAAACTTGTCCGCGAAGAAATGGAAGGCGTGCACAAACTTACGGTCCCCTTGGTCGTCGAGATTTCCTCCGGTCCCAATTGGCGGGATCTCGACTGAACAACGTTAGTTCAGGCTTGGAACTGTTTTACTCTGCACAAAATGTGCTGGCAGAAAACGCTCACATTTTCCCTCTACAGGAAAACTCAAGAAACTTGGAATTCTTCTCACCGCTACATAAGTCCTGCGGTAAATATCCTATCTTTGGCTTTCCCCTGGGCGTAGAATCCCACAAAGAATCTTGCCGATTCCTCTCGTTCGGCTGGCCCTTCCTGTTAGGAGGAACGTATGCGCAAGGATTTGTTAGTTCTTGGCGTGGTTCTGGTTGCGAGTCTCGGAATGGCAAGAGCTAAGTCGAACATCACCCAGGAAAAACCGAAAGATTCTCAAGCCGCTACGGACGAATACAAAATCGCCCAGGAAGACATCGACAAAAAGAATCCGGTGAAGTCTTCACCAGAAGGACTCGCGGCGGCGCGCAAGGTTTACGGCTATGATTGCGCCATGTGCCACGGAACGAAGGGAGACGGCAAGGGCGATATCGTCGACTCCATGAAGTTGACGATGCACGATTGGGCCGATCCCGCATCCTTCGCGGGCAAGACGGACGGCGAGATTTTCTACATCATCACCAAAGGAAAAGGAAAGATGATGGGAGAAGGCGACCGCGTCCCCGAGACCATGAGATGGAATCTGGTCAATCTGGTCAGGTCTTACTCCAAAAAAGACGCTGGAGACTAACCCCTTCCCGAATCGCGGAATACCCGCTCAGGTCGCGATTCAGCTGGCAAAAGAAGACTCGGTTCCACGCATCGTTTGCAATCGGTCTGGCTTGCCAAGGCGTTCTCCTGTTGTGATACGCTTTTTCGCCTGAATGAATTCCGGAGGGCATCATGGCGCACGCACCACAATTCTTGAAACTTGTCCAGGACGCCAAGCAGCGCGTAAAGGAAACGAATGTTCCCGACGTCAAACGGCGGATCGACGCGGGGGAGAAATTGATTCTGGTGGACGTCCGGGAAGATAATGAATGGGCCAAAGGGCATCTTCCCGGCGCGGTACACATGGGCAAAGGAGTCATCGAGCGCGATATCGAGCAGCAGGTTCCCGACACCGGCGCCAAATTGGTTCTTTATTGCGGAGGCGGTTTCCGCTCCGCTCTCGTCGCCGACAATCTGCAGAAAATGGGTTACACGAACGTCGAATCGATGGACGGCGGCTGGCGAGGCTGGACGGAAGCTGGCTTGCCAATTGTCCGAGACTAGCTATCCGCGAGCGGCGTCGCAGGAAATTGGCTGGGGCGGGAGGATTCGAACCTCCACCGTCCTCATTAACAGTGAGGTGTCCTACCGATTGGACCACGCCCCAGCGGCCGACGAAGTAGGCTCCGCCGCATGCAAAAGCAACGGCGAGCGGAGCCTCTAAGATAACACGGCAGCGTCTCGCGCAACGTTTCTTCGCGAAAATAATTTGTATCCACAGAATCCCGGCGTGAATCAGACCATGCGAGAGCTGAGCAACCGCCTGCATGGGTGGCGATTGCACGCATTGCGATTGTTTCAGACTGTTTGAAGGCTTTGTTGCATTGCGAAAGCGAAACTTGATGAAGAATTTTTAAATAAACTGCGCGAGATGGTTGCATTCCAGAAAGTTTTGTCGGAAACTATGCGGTCGTTTACGAGCCGGGCAAGCACTTCCCGGCGATGACACCGCGAAGACTCCAGGCTTTTGCTCCTTCCGGGGAGGCCTTCGCTAAAGTGCAACGCTGACATGGCCCAGATTTTTCATCGCAGCACGAATTTCATTTCGAGATTCAGTCTGTTCTCGGCTGTTTTTCTTGTTGGGCTGGGGCTTGTGGGCGTTTTGGGGCTGGCGCGTTCGCCCTACTCGACAAACCAATACGTTGTGCGCGCGCAACCGGTGCAGTTCAGCCACAAGCACCACGTCGGCGACGACGGGCTCGACTGCCGCTACTGCCATACCTCGGTTGAGACTTCCTCCTTTGCAGGCATTCCACCCACGAAAACCTGCATGAACTGTCATTCCGTTCTCTATGCCGACGCCCCGTACCTCGAACCCATTCGCGAAAGCTACCGCACAAACCAGTCGATTCAGTGGGTGAAAGTACACCGCCTTCCCGATTTCGTTTATTTCAATCACAGCATTCATGTCAACAAAGGGGTCGGCTGCTCGACCTGCCACGGCGCCGTCAACCAGATGCCGCTCGTGTTTCAGGCATCGCCATTGCTTATGGAGTGGTGTTTGGACTGCCACCGCAACCCTGAGAGAGCTTTGCGTAAGACGAAAGAAGACGTTTTCGACATGAACTGGAAGGCTCCCGAGGATCAGGCAGACATCGGCAAGCAACTAGCTGTAGAACGGAAGATTCGCACCAAGGCGGAACTAACGAGCTGTTCAACCTGTCATCGCTAATGGACGGTATGCGCGAAAACGACCCCATCGACGGCCACATGCACGATCACGAAGAGCACGAGGCTCGCATGCACGCGGACGATCATTCTGACGCGCGGGCCGAGGATTTGACCGTGCACGAGCACTGCCTGGACCTCGCGGCGGTGCGCGCGAAGCTGCGGGAGAAAAACGGCAAGCAATATTGGCGCACTCTCGAAGAGCTGTCGGACGATCCGCATTTTGAAGATCTGCTGCACCGCGAGTTTCCAAGGCAGGCGTCCGAGTGGGATGAAACGGTAGACCGGCGCAATTTCCTGAAGCTGGCCGCGGCGTCGCTCGCTTTCGCGGGGATTTCCGGCTGCCGCAAACCGGAGCAGCTGATTGTTCCATACGTGAAGCAGCCCGACGGAATGATTCTCGGAAAACCGCAGTTTTACGCCACGGCGATGCCGTTCGGCGCGGACGCCGTCGGCGTGCTGGTCGAGAGCCACGCAGGCCGGCCCACGCACGTGGCGGGGAATCCGGATCATCCGTCGAGCCTCGGCGGCACGGACGTGATTACCCAGGCTTCCGTCCTGAATTTGTACGATCCCGATCGCGCGCAGACGGTCACGAATCTCGGCGAGATCCGTACCTGGTCGGACTTCTTGCTTGCGATGCAAAAGCCCGTTTTGGACGCCAAAGCTCAGGGTGGCACACCCTTCCGGATCTTGACCGGCACGGTGACTTCGCCAACGCTCGCCGCGCAAATCCAGAATGTCCTGAAGCAAATTCCCGGCGCCAAGTGGCATCAATGGGAGCCTGCGGGATGCGATGGAGCGCGTGAAGGCGCAAAACTCGCGTTCGGACGCTACGTCAACACTGTGTACCGGCCCGAAAAAGCCGACGTCATTCTTTCGCTGGACGCGGATTTCCTGGCAAGCGGGCCGGGGCACATCAGCTACATGAAGGAGTTTTATAGCCGCCGCAGACTCAGCGGGCCGACGGACACGATGAACCGCCTCTATGTGGTGGAGCCGACGCCTTCTGTCACGGGATCGAGCGCGGACCATCGATTGCCGCTGCGGGTCTCCGAGGTCGGGCAGTTCGCTCGCGGCTTGGCCGCGCTCGTGGGTCTGGGCGGCAGTGGAACGCTTTCACCGGCTGCGCAGAAGTGGCTGGATGCGGTCGCCAGTGATTTGGTTAAGCACCGCGGCACATCTCTCGTTGTTGCTGGAGAGTTCCAGCCCCCGGAAGTTCACGCCCTTGCACATGCCATCAACGCCGCACTCGGAAACGTCGGTACAACGCTTTATTACACAGATCCCGTCGAAGCGAATCCAGTGAATCAACTGGAATCGTTCGCCGAACTTTGCGCAGACATCAACGCGGGCAAAGTCGCTACGCTCGTGATTTTTGGCTCGAATCCGGTGTACGACGCCCCGCATGATTTTTATTTCACTTCGACGCTGCAAAAAGTCGAAACGTCCGTGTTGGTCAGCACTCACTTCGATGAGACCGCCGAATATTGCAAGTGGCACGTCGCGGAATCGCATTTTCTGGAAACCTGGGGCGATGCACGGGCCTTCGATGGAACGGTCAGCGTGATTCAGCCGCTCATCGCGCCGCTCTATCACACGCACTCGGCATTCGACGTTCTGGCGGCCTTTACCGATAAGCCTGGTCAGACCGCTTATGATGCGGTTCGTGATCGCCTTAAGACCTCCGCCGGCGCCGATCCTGAGAAGTTCTGGCGCAAAACTCTGAATGATGGAGTCGTTGCCAATTCCGCGTATCCGCCGATTTCCGTTGCGCCGAAGTTTAGTGTGGCGAATTTGCCGGCGGCTACAGCGATCCCCGCGGGACAGCTCGAATTCATTTTCCGACCAGATTCGAACGTGTACGACGGCCGTTACGCGAACAATGGCTGGCTGCAGGAATTGGCGCGGCCGGTTACCAAGATTACCTGGGATAACGCCGCGCTCGTCAGCCCACGGTTGGCGGAGAAGCTGGAACTCACGCAACGCGCCGCGGCCCGCGGCGGTGAACACGGCCAAATCGTCTCCAACGTTATCGACATTTCGATTTCGAACAGCAAAGTGACCGCGGCCGTTTGGATTCTGCCGGGGCAAGCCGACGATGTGGTTGTGCTTCCGCTGGGCTATGGCCGCAAGAACGCGGGATTCACTGGGTCAAACAAAGGTTTCAACGCATATGTGGTGCGTTCCTCCACCGCGCCTTGGACCACTGCCGCAGGCACGGATGCGATCAAGAAAACTGGCGAGGACTACCCGCTGGCTTGCACGCAGTATCACTTCCAGATGGAAGGCCGGAAGATTTTGGCCACCGGAACGCTCGCGGAATACCAGAAGAATCCGAAGTTCGCGCATGAAGGCGATGAACAACCGCCCAAGGAAATGTCGTTGTACAAGGAATTTGCGTATCCAGGTTATGCCTGGGGTATGGCCATCGATCTGAACAGTTGCAATGGCTGCAACGCTTGTGTTGTCGCCTGCCAATCGGAAAATAATATTGCAGTCGTCGGTAAGGATCAGGTGATGCGCGGCCGCGAGATGCACTGGATCCGCATCGACCGTTACTATTCAAAGCTGGAGACGAAAACGGGCGATCCAGGCGGGGCAGATTACGACGCGCTCGAGAATCCCGAGACATTCTTCCAGCCGGTACCGTGCCAGCAATGCGAAAACGCGCCTTGCGAGCAGGTCTGCCCCGTCGGCGCCACTGTGCACAGCGCGGAAGGCCTGAACGACATGGTTTACAACCGCTGCGTCGGCACGCGCTATTGTTCGAACAACTGTCCTTACAAAGTGCGCCGCTTTAATTTTCTCCGCTTCCAGGATTGGGAGACGCCTTCGTTCAAGCTCCTGCGTAATCCGGAAGTTACCGTGCGCAGCCGCGGCGTCATGGAAAAGTGCACCTACTGCGTGCAGCGCATCAACAACGCGCGCATCGAAGCGGAAAATCAGAACCGCCCCATCGCAGACGGCGAAATCGTGACTGCTTGCGAATCCGCCTGCCCCTCCCAAGCCATCGTTTTTGGCAATGCCAACGACAAGAACAGCCGCGTAGCCAAGCTGAAAGCCCAGACGCGCAGCTACTCGATTCTCGGCGAGCTGAACACTCGCCCGCGCACTACTTATCTCGCGGCCGTTCGCAATCCGAATCCCGCATTGGAGAAGGCATGAGCGCCGGCCAGCCGCCATTCGATTCACCCGAGATCAGCCGTCTCACCCCGGTGCTTGGCCCGGGGCACACGTACGCCTCGGTCACGGACAAAATCAGCGCCATCGTTCTTACGCGGCGCACCTCAGTCGGCTGGTACATCGGCTTCTTGCTTGCGTTCAGCGTGTTCGGCGTGCTGAACATCGCGATCGGATGGCTGATCACGAAGGGCGTCGGCATTTGGGGCATCAACATCCCCATCGGCTGGGGCTTCGCCATCGTCAACTTTGTCTGGTGGATCGGTATTGGCCACGCCGGAACGCTCATTTCCGCCATTCTCTTTTTGCTCAACCAGAAGTGGCGCACTTCGATCAACCGTTTCGCCGAAGCCATGACGCTCTTCGCCGTGGCTTGCGCTGGCATCTTTCCTCTCATTCACACGGGCCGCCCCTGGTATGCGTTTTGGATGTTCCCGTATCCCAGCGTGATGGGAATTTGGCCGCAATTCCGTAGCCCACTCATCTGGGACGTTTTCGCCGTCTCGACTTACGGAACGGTCTCTCTGCTCTTCTGGTTTGTGGGTTTGATCCCGGACCTCGCTACCCTGCGCGACCGCGCGACAACCAAGCCAAAACAAATCATTTACGGAATGCTGGCCCTGGGGTGGCGAGGTTCCGCGCGACACTGGCAACGTTATCAATCTGCGTATTTGCTTCTCGCTGGCCTCGCCACACCGCTCGTGCTTTCCGTTCACACCGTGGTGAGCTTCGATTTCGCGGTTGCGATCGTACCCGGCTGGCACACCACGATCTTCCCGCCTTACTTCGTTGCCGGCGCCATCTATTCCGGTTTTGCCATGGTTATTACGATTGCGATCCCCTTGCGGAAAGCCTACGGCCTGGAAGATTTCATCACCATGCGCCACCTCGAGAACATGGCCAAGGTAATGCTAGCCACGGGCTTAATCGTCGCTTACGGGTACTTCTTCGAGTTCTTCATGTCGCTTTATAGCGGCCAAAAGTTTGACGTTTTCCTGGTCCAGCAGCGGCTGCACGGCCCGTACGCTCCTTTCTACTACGCGCTGATCCTGTGTAACATCCTGATTCCGCAGCTGCTTTGGTTCCACAAAATGCGTACGAACGTCGTCGTCCTTTTTCTCATGTCCATCGTCGTAAACGTCGGCATGTGGCTCGAACGGTTCGTTATCGTAGTGATCAGTTTGACGCGCGATTTCATGCCCTCCGCGTGGGGCCGTTACTCTCCCACGGTCTGGGATTGGGCCACTTTTATCGGCACCATGGGCATGTTCGTCATGTTGATTTTCCTGTTCGTTCGCGTTCTGCCGGCAATTTCCATTGCTGAAATGCGCGAATTGGTCACGGAAACGTCCGAGGAACACAAGTGATAGAGCACCGGTCACACATTTACGGCGTGATTGGCGAGTTCGAGAAGCCGGAGCAGCTCGTTCACGCCGCCGCGAAAATTCGCGAAGCGGGCTACCGCTATTACGAATGCTACACTCCGTTTCCGGTGGAAGGCATGCCGGAAGCCATGGCCATGCGCCGCAACGACGTCCCGCTGATCACTCTTCTCGGCGGTCTGATCGGCGGACTTGGCGGCTTTGGCTTCCAATACTGGGCGAACGTCTATAGTTATCCGCTGAACATCGGCGGGCGTCCGCTCAATAGCTGGCCGGCGTTCATTCCCGTCACGTTTGAGCTGACCATTCTGTGCGCTTCGCTTTCCGCCGTGCTCGGGATGCTCGCCCTTAATGGGCTGCCGCAGCCTCATCATCCCATTTTCAATGCTCATCGCTTCAGCCATGCATCCGCGGATCGCTTCTTTGTCTGCATCCAGGCCCGCGACAAAAAGTTTCAGCTTGCGGAGACGGCCCGCTTTCTTCAGGGACTTGCAGCACATCACGTTTCCGAGGTGCATGATGACTAGCACCTCGCGTATCCTCCTCACCGCGTGCGCAGCGATGCTTGCCGTTTTGACAGGCGGCTGCCAGATTCGTCAAGACATGGCCGATCAGCCTTACAACCGGCCGCTCTCGCCCAGCCCGTTCTTCGACGATGGCCGCTCGGAGCGCCCTTTGGTCGAAAATACCGTGCCGCGCGGCTCCATCGTGGACGACGAATTGTTCGTGCCCAAGGAATCGAATGCCTTCCCGCTTCCATTGACGCCCGAGCTTCTCAAGCGCGGCCAGGAACGCTACAAAATCTTTTGCACGCCCTGCCACGGCATTCAGGGCGATGGCAACGGCATGGTTTCCATGCGCGGGATGAAGCATCCGCCCAGCTATTATGATTCGCGCCTTCTGCAGGTTCCGACCGGCTATCTTTACGACGTGATCACCAACGGATTCGGCGGCATGCTCAGCTACTCCGCGCAGATTCCAGCCGCCGACCGCTGGGCCATCATCGCCTATGTCAGGGCGCTCCAGCTGAGCCGCAACGCGCCGGTCTCCGAACTTCCACCCGATGTCCGGGAGAAATTGCCCAAAGGAGACTCCCCGAAATGACCGCGCAGGACTACATGGCGCCCGAAAGCGTCGGCCGCCTGCAGCAACGCGCACTCGGAGTCGGCATCGTCGGCCTGGTGGCCTGCGCCATCTGTCTCCTTCTATACCGGGACCAATTCGCCGACCGCTTTTTCCAGTCCTATCTCATCGCTTTCATGTTCGTCCTCGGCTTGTCCCTTGGATCGCTCGGCTTGCTGATGCTGCAGCACCTTACAGGCGGACATTGGGGCATCATGACGCGCCGTCCGCTCGAATCCGCCACGCGAGTTCTTCCCGTCGTCGCCATCCTTTTCCTGCCCATCGCCATCTTCGGGATGAAACATCTCTATGGCGAGTGGCTCAACGCCCCCCCCACCGGCGAGGGCTCCCTTTCGAATCTTCAAAAGTCGTACCTCACCAGCAGCGGGTTCCTCGTCCGCGCGGTGATTTATTTTGTGGTCTGGCTTGGGCTGGTGTTTATATTCAACTTATGGTCGAAAGAACAGGACATCAACCGCGAAGACCGCGCGCTTCGCCGCCGGATGAAGATGCTGGCCGGCCCCGGCATCATTCTTTATGTCTTTGTCATGACGTTCGCGGCCATCGACTGGGTCATGTCGCTTTCTCCGCACTGGGCCTCGACCATCTACGGTTTTCTCTTCGTCATCGGACAGTTGATCTCCTCGATGTCCCTGATGATCGCCGTCCTCGTACTGCTCTCGCGGACCGCGCCCATGGAAGGCGTCATTCAAAGCCGCCACCTGCACGACCTCGGCAAACTTCTCCTCGCTTTCGTCATGCTCTGGGCTTATTTCGGTTTCTCTCAGCTCCTGATCATCTGGTCCGGCAACCTGCCCGAGGAAATCAGCTTCTATCGCACCCGGCTTTACGGAGGTTGGGGAGTTGTCGCCGTTATAGTCTTGATCTTCCATTTTTTCGTGCCGTTCTTTTTTCTTCTCCCGCGCGACGTCAAGCGCAGCGCCAAGTTGCTGCCCAAAATCGCGATGTGGCTCATCTTCATGCGTCTCGTCGATCTCTTTTGGCTGACGCGCCCAGAGTTCACCTCCAGCGCCGTTCCCCGTTTGATGGATATCGCGGCGATCCTCGCGCTGGCCGGAATCTGGTTCGCCGTCTTTGCCAGAAATTTGAAAGCCCAGCCTCTTCTTCCGCTGGGCGATCCTAAACTTGAAGAGGCTATTGAAGTTCATGAGTACTGAGCATCACAACACGGGCCAGCCGGGCGATCAGGAGCCGACAAACGCGGACGTCGCGTTCGAGTCGAGCGACATCGACACCCGCACGATTTTGTCCTACTTGTTTTATCTTGCGCTGTCCGTCATCGCCGCGTTCGTCGTTAGCATTTTTATATTTCGCTTCATGTCCAAGATGGCTGCTGATTCTGATACGCCCATGGCCCCCGTTCACCGCAATATCGGTCCGACGATGCCGCCGGAGCCCATGCTTCAGGGCGTCCCTGGGCACGAAACGGACCCTCAGCTCGATTTGCGGCTGAAACGGGCAGCCGACGAAGCAGGGAACGAAAAATACGACTGGACCAACAAGCAGGCCGGTATCGCCCAGATCCCTGTGGAAGAAGCGATGAAAATCATAGTTTCGAAGGGTTTGCCGGCTGTGCCTGCGCCAGCGGCGGAGAAGAAAAAGTAAGGCTATGAACTGGAAGCGTTCCATCTGCGGAGTTTTTGCTCTTCTTCTGAGCGCCGGCGTAGCAAGCGCTCAAGCTGTCCCCAGCGCCACAGGTCCAGCGGCGCAGAACATGCCTTTCGTTCTGCGTAACGTCGGCTTCGAGCCGCAGCTCAATGCGCATCTGCCTCTCGACCTCGCGTTCCGCGACGAGTCCGGCCGCAACGTCCAACTCCGCGAATATTTCACGCAAAAACCGGTGCTCCTCGCGCTCGTCTATTACGGCTGCCCCATGCTCTGCGATCAGACTGAGCAGGGCGTCGTGGGCGCTCTCCGCATGCTCTCCTTCAACCCCGGCCGCGACTACGAAGTCGTCTTCGTCAGCTTCGATCCGCGCGAGAGTCCGGACATGGCCGCCCAGAAAAAAGAATCGGCCATGACGCATTTCCGCCGCCCGGAAACCGCCGCCGGCTGGCATTTCCTCACCGGCTCTAAAGACTCCATCGACGCGCTGACCAAAGGCGCCAATTTCCGCTATTCGTTCGACGAAAAGTCCAACCTCTTCGCGCACGCCGCCGGCATTATGCTGCTGACCCCCGATGGCCGCATCTCCCGCTATTTTTATGGCGTTGAGTACCCCGCCCGCGACATTCGCTTGGGACTCGTCGATGCCTCCGCCGGCAAAATCGGCACGCCCATCGATCGCGCTCTGCTCTTTTGCTACCAGTACGATCCAACGTCGGCCCGCTATAGTGCTTCCATTCTCAAAATCATCCGCTTGGGCGGAGTCTTTACGATTCTTGCTCTGGTCGCGGGGATGCTGATTTTCCGCCGGCGCGATATCGCCGCCGCGCGTACGAAACTCCAAGGAGCCCACTAAGCCGTGCAGGCGCAACTGCCATTTTATCCGGAGCAGGCCTCCAACTTCGCTCCCAGCGTGGATTCGCTGATGACGTTCCTGATCCTCGTCTCCGTCTTTTTTTCGGCCGCCATCACCGCGGCGATCGTGATTTTCTTTTTCAGATTTCACCGCAAGAGCAAGGACGAAATCGGCGTTCCGATTCATGGCGACATGCGTCTGGAAACCGCGTGGATCGTGGTGCCCGCCTTTTTGTCCCTGGCCATGTTTGGCTGGGGCGCGGTTGTCTACGTCGACTTTCGCCATGCGCCCCAGGACACTCTGGACATTTATGTCATCGGCAAGCAGTGGATGTGGAAAATTCAGCAGCCCAACGGCCGCCGTGAAATCAATGAACTGCATGTTCCCGTCGGCCGCGACGTCAAGCTCGTGCTCGCCAGCGAAGACGTCATCCACGACTTTTACGTTCCTGCATTCCGCGTGAAGATGGACGTCGTGCCCGGCCACTACAACACCATGTGGTTCCGTCCCACCAAATCGGGCCGCTATGAATTTTTCTGTTCGCAGTATTGCGGCACGAACCACGCCGTCATGGGCGGATGGGTCACCGTCATGGAGCCTTCCGATTACGCTGCGTGGCTTTCCGGGTCCACGGGCGAAAACGACAATCCCCTTGTCGCCGGAGAAAAACTGTTTACCGAGAAAGCCTGCAGCACCTGCCATTTGGGCAACGGCACGGGACGCGCCCCATCACTCAATGGAGTTTATGGCGGCACTGTTCGCCTGGCCGATGGCTCAACCGTTACCGCAGACGATGCTTACATTCGCGAATCCATTCTGTTTTCGAACGCGAAGATCGTCGCCGGTTATCAGCCGTTGATGCCCTCGTTTCAAGGCCAGTTGACGGAAGAACAGATTATGAGCCTGACCGCCTACATCAAGTCGCTGCAATCTCAGCCGGTGCCTGCCACCGGTGCGGGCGTAATAGCTCCGGGGAAGAAATAGGCCATGAGCACGACAATGAGCACGACGCCACCAAAACCGCCCGGCTATCAGTTGCCGGAAGAGCATTACCTCAATGCCACTTATGGCATCCGTTCCTGGTTGCTCACCACCGACCATAAGCGCATCGCGCTTCTCTATCTCGCTTCGGTCACCTTCTTCTTTTTCGTCGGCGGCATTTTCGCCACCATGATCCGCATTCATTTGCTCACGCCGGCCGGCTACCTGGTTACGCCCGAGACCTACAACAAGCTCTTCACCATGCACGGCGTGGCCATGATTTTCTTTTTCCTCATTCCCTCCATCCCCGCCGTTCTCGGCAACTTCCTGATACCCTTGATGATTGGCGCGAAGGACGTCGCTTTTCCCAAGCTCAACCTCCTCAGCTGGTACATCTACATCACCGGCGGCTGTTTCGTCCTCTATTCCTTCGCCACCGGCGGCCTCGATACCGGTTGGACCTTTTACACTCCGCTCAGCAGCGTCTATTCCAATTCCGCCGTCACTCCCGCCGTCATCGGAATCTTCATCAACGGCTTTTCATCCATCCTCACCGGCTTGAATTTCGTCGTCACCATCCACTCCATGCGCGCCCCCGGCATGACCTGGTTCAGGCTGCCGCTCTTCGTCTGGGCGCAATACGCCACCAGCATCATCTTCATCCTTGGAACGCCGGTCATCGCCATTACGCTTCTCCTCGTCGGCCTCGAGCGTATGTTCCACCTCGGCTTTTTCAACCCTGCTCTCGGCGGCGATCCCATCCTCTTCCAGCACTTGTTTTGGTTCTACTCGCATCCCGCCGTGTACATCATGATTCTCCCGGCCATGGGCGTCATCAGCGAAATTATTCCCACGTTTACGCGCAAACCGATTTTCGGTTACGCTTTCATCGCTGGCTCGAGTATCGCCATCGCCGTCATCGGCTTCCTCGTCTGGGCGCATCACATGTTTCTCACCGGAGAGTCCACCTACGCTGCGCTGGCCTTCTCTCTCCTCAGCTACCTGGTCGCCATTCCCTCCGCGGTCAAAGTCTTCAACTGGACCTCCACGCTTTACAAAGGTTCCATCTCGTATGACACGCCGATGCTCTACGCCCTCGGCTTTATCGGCCTATTTCTGATCGGCGGTCTCACCGGCCTCTTCCTCGCCTGCCTCGGCCTCGACATTCACATCCACGACACCTACTTCGTCGTCGCCCATTTCCACTACATCATGGTCGGCGGCGCCGTCATGGGTTACGTCGGCGGATTGCATTTCTGGTGGCCCAAAATAACCGGCAAGCTCTATCCGGAATTTCTGGCGCGTCTCGCGGCTGTGATTCTGTTCATTGGATTCAATCTGACTTTCTTTCCCCAATTCATTCTCGGCTATCTCGGCATGCCGCGCCGCTATCACAACTATCCTCCGGAGTTCCAGGTGCTCAACGTGATGTCCACTGCGGGAGCCTCCATCCTGGCGCTAGGCTATCTCCTGCCTATGCTCTATCTAACGTGGTCGATGCGTTACGGCAAAGTCGCCGGGCCCAACCCCTGGCCCGCCACCGGTCTCGAGTGGCGCACTCCTTCTCCGCCGCCGACCGAAAATTTTGATGTAACACCTGAAGTAGATTGGGAGCCCTACGACTATAAGAACCGTTCCGATCTCGGGCTTGCAACTCCGGTTGCGCCGACGCTTGCGCCGGCTCACGGAGACGACTAGCAGTCGCTTTTAGGATTTTGGGGGCTTTGTCGAATCTGAACTTGGCGACGGCCCGCCCGTGCCGCGGCACTCAGCGTGGCGCGAACTGAAGCAAAAGGGGAGTACCGAGTGCACCGCACCGGAGAACTATCTGGGCAATTTCAAACGCTGGAGCAGCAGAAGGAATCCGCCACACTCGGCATGTGGATTTTTCTGTCCACGGAAATCTTGTTCTTCGGCGGCATGTTCCTCACCTACACCATCAACCGCCACTCCTATCCGGAGATTTTCGCTAACGCCAGCCGCTCCCTGGACTTGCGCCTAGGCGGGTTTAACACCGTCGTCCTGATCGGCAGCAGTTTGACCATGGCCATGTCCGTCTGGGCCGCCCAGGTTGGCAAAAAAAAGCTGATCACGATCTTTCTTATCCTCACACTCGTTCTCGGCTGCGTGTTCCTGGGTGTCAAAGCCATCGAATATCGCGCCAAGTATGTCGAGCATCATATTCCCGGGGCCAGCTTTGACATCAACTACTGCATCAACAATCCCGCTCCCTGCGGGTTGAGCGGCGTGGACCTCGAGAAAGAAACCAAGGAAGTTGAGGACTCAAAGAGGCACGAAGGTGGCTCGCAGGCCCTCAACGCGCATGCCCAGCTGTACTTCTCCTTATATTTTGCCATGACAGGCTTGCACGCACTGCACATGATTATCGGCGCGGGTTTGCTCGTTTGGCTGATCAAACAATCCATCGCGGGCCGCTTCACGCCCCAGTACAACACGCCCGTAGAAAACGTCGGGCTGTATTGGCACTTCGTCGATATTGTTTGGATTTATCTTTTCCCGTTGTTATATCTGATTGACCGGCATTAACAGGGTCCTTCAGGAGAGGCGCGCGTGTCCGAGCATATTGTTTCGCCGAAACTCTATCTTTTGATATTTCTCACGCTAATGGTCCTGACCGGCACCACGGTCTACGCCGCCACCGTGGATCTCAACCAGTATTACGCAGGGTTGAACGTCATCGTGGCGCTCGTGATCGCCAGCTGCAAAGCCATCCTGGTCATCCTCTTTTTCATGCACGCCTATTACAGTTCCAAGCGCACCCAGCTCATCGTCATCGCGGGCTTTTTCTGGCTCGCCATCATGCTATCCCTGACCTTGGGCGACTATGGCAGCCGCTCTTGGGACGTACACTAACTTTCGATAGCCGCAGTGGGGTCGTTGAAGTTTTACGGGATTGTTTCGGTCGCGCCGCCCCTTGTGGGTGACTATATCGGGGCTAACCGGACACACTTCCGCCGTTTTCGAGTTTGTTTGGGTGTCTGGAAATAACGGCGACGGCCGGAGGCAAATCCGTGTCACCGTTCGGCGAAAGTGAAAGGGGGGAGAAACGAACCGGCCCAGCCCTCAATCCCCTAAAGGGATCCTCGGTTCGCCTCCCCCACTGGCTTTACTAGTGCATCCCGAAAGCCAACACTAACTTCTTTAATTTCAATCAATTGTCCCCTGATAGCCGGGTAAAAATGCTCCACCCCCCGCGAAAATTTACCCGTCAGGTCAATCCTGCATCCCACGAATACCCCCCCCGCTTACACATTTGCCTGTGGCCCACTTTACGGCCCCGAGGTCGGATCTAGAACGGGTATTCCTTCTTGGCGGGCCGCCGATAGTAGCGCGTTGTCGGAACATACAAAAACGGGCTCGTCAGTTCCCGTCGAATTCCGCAATGCGACACATCCTGCAAGTTGAATCGCGTCGTATGCGCGGAGCGCATGGCGCATCTCTAGCCGGCTATTGACAAATGGTTACTTTAGGCGTATAAGAAAGACTAGGTAACAGTGTCCTTCGTTTCAGGTAGCGCCAGCGTCTCGCTGGCGTTTTTGCTTTCAGGGCATCCTTTGCGCCTAAGTCCTTTATTCGCAACAATTACGCAAATTGGCGCTGTTGGCCCGTCTTAGCGCGAACAAACCCTTTAGAATCAACACTTGCACGCATTCCCTGTAAACGTTGATTCTAAGAGAGTTCGGAGGAAAGTTAAGTCTTTTAGATGCAACATTTACAAGAAAACGGGGGAGGGGGAGTAATGGTTAACGAGAATGGGTCCTAGCTGTCTACGCTGCCCGAGGCCATTCGACGCCCGCGTCCCATAGCGCTCTACGAATTTACTATCGCGACCGCCCTCGGCAGCGACCACATTCTTGACCCTGCCGAATCCTCCCTGCTATTGTGGAGAGTTATTCTGGCCTCAGTCTACCCACTGGGCGCCGGAGCTCCTGTGGAGGGAGCTTTTAAGTCTCATGGGCCTGACCAAACTCGTCATTCGGGGCGCGCGGCAGCATAACCTGAAAAACATCAGTCTCGAAATCCCCAGGAACACCCTGACGGTCATCACCGGCCTCTCTGGCTCCGGCAAATCCTCCTTGGCGTTCGACACCATCTACGCCGAAGGCCAGCGCCGCTACGTCGAGTCGCTCTCCGCTTACGCCCGTCAATTTCTCGACCAAATGGAGCGCCCGGAAGTCGACGTCATCGAAGGCCTATCCCCCTCGATCGCCATCGAGCAGAAAACCACCACTCGTTCCCCGCGCTCTACGGTGGGTACCATCACGGAAATTTACGATTACCTCCGCGTCATCTACTCCTCCGTCGGCGTCCCGCATTGCCCCAAGTGCGGTAAACCCATCTCGCGCCAATCTAGCGAACAAATCGTCCAGGCCATCCTCAATGGTGAACTCTGCCAGCCCGACGATCGCATCATGATTTTGGCGCCCATCGTCCGCGGACGAAAAGGCGCGTACCGCAAGGAATTTGAAAAGCTGGCGCAAGATGGCTACGTCCGCGTGCGCGTGAACGGCGAGCTGTTTCCCCTCGACGTTCCTCCGAGCCTCGACAAGCGCAAGAATCACACCATCGAAGTCGTCGTGGACCGCTTGCTAGTCAAACAGGGCATCGCCGCGCGACTCGAGCAGTCCATCGCCACCGCACTGAAACTGGCCGGAGGACTCGTCACCGTCGCCGTCGTCGGCGGAAAGGAGCATGTCTTTTCGGAAAAGCTCGCGTGCCCGGACTGCGGCATTTCCGTGCCCCAGCTCGAACCGCGTTCTTTCAGTTTCAATTCGCCCTATGGCGCCTGCCCCGCTTGCAACGGCTTGGGCTCCAAGTACGATTTCGATCCCGCCAGAATCATCACCGATTGGACGCGTCCGCTCTTCGACGGCGGCCTCGGTCCCGGTTCCTCCTCTGCAATCCTCAAGCGCACGCTTGAGCTCGCCGCCTATGCTTATCACATCGATTTGGAAACGCCCTTTGAAAAATTCCCTCCGCGCATCCAGAACCTGCTTCTCTACGGCTATCCACCCTCGAATGGCCGAAGTGGTTCTGAACAAAAGGAATCTTCCGCCAGGAAATCCCAAGGCGAAAAGGCTTTCCGTTTTCCAGGCATCCTGAAATTTCTGGACCGCAACTTCGCCGAATCCAATTCCGATTCTTACCGCGAATGGATGACGCAATACATGTCGGCAACGCTTTGCAACGTTTGCCATGGCAAGCGCCTCCGCCCCGAATCGCTTGCCGTCAAACTGGCCAGCTACTCCATCGCCGATTTCACCGCGCTCTCTCTTGCCGCCTCGCGCCCCGCCGTAGACAAAATCCTCGCGCAGCTCACTTCTCGCCAGAGCGAAATTGCCGGCCGCCCGCTCGAAGAAGTAGCCGAGCGCATCGACTTTCTCCTCGCCGTGGGTCTCGGCTATCTCAGTCTGGACCGCTCCGCCGCTACTCTCTCCGGCGGCGAAGCCCAGCGCATCCGCCTCGCCACACAGATCGGCTCGCGCCTTCGCGGCGTTCTCTACGTTCTTGACGAGCCCTCCATCGGTCTTCACGCTCGCGACAACGATCGCCTGCTCGGTTCGCTCGAACAACTCCGCAATCTGGGAAACACGGTTCTGGTTGTCGAACATGACGAAGACACCATTCGCCGCGCTGATTTTGTCGTCGATCTCGGCCCCGGCGCGGGCAACGCGGGAGGCTATCTGGTCGCGCAAGGGAAGCCCGCGCAAATCGCCGCGAGCGCCGAATCGCTAACGGGCCGCTATCTCAGCGGCGCCTTAAAAATCGCCGTTCCGGAAAAACGCCGCAGTCCCAATGGCAAAGCCATCCAAATCCTCGGTGCCAGCGCAAATAACTTGAAAGATGTCGATGTGACGCTTCCGCTAGGCCTGCTCACGGTCATCACCGGCGTATCCGGCTCCGGCAAGTCCACTCTCGTGAACGACATTCTCTATCGCGCTCTCGCCCAGAAACTCTACCGCTCGATGGAACCACCCGGCGCGCATCGCGAACTGCTCGGCGCCGATCAAATTGACAAAGTCATCGAGATCGATCAGGCGCCCATTGGCCGCACACCGCGCTCGAATCCCGCGACATACACCGGAGTTTTCGCCCCCATCCGCGAACTTTTTGCCATGCTTCCGGAATCGCGCGAACGCGGCTATCGCCCCGGCCGCTTCAGCTTTAACGTCAAAGGCGGCCGCTGCGAAGCCTGCCAGGGCGACGGGCTCCGCCGCATCGAAATGAATTTCCTGCCCGATGTCTACGTCATGTGCGAAGTCTGCCGCGGCAAGCGCTACAATTCCGAAACGCTAGCCGTCCGCTACAAAGGCCACACCATCAGCGACGTTCTGAACCTGCCTTCCTCCGACGCGCTAAAACTCCTCGAAAACATTCCGCAAATTCAGCAAAAGCTCTCAACACTCGTCGAGGTCGGCCTCGGTTACGTCACGCTGGGCCAATCCGCCACAACTCTCTCCGGCGGCGAAGCCCAGCGCATCAAGCTCGCCCGCGAACTCTCCAAACGCCAAACGGGCCGCACTCTCTACATCCTCGACGAACCCACCACCGGACTCCACTTCGACGACGTCCGCAAACTTCTCGACGTCCTCCAACGCCTCGTCGCCCTCGGCAACACCGTCCTCATCATCGAGCACCACCTCGACGTCATCAAACAAGCCGACTGGATCATCGACCTCGGCCCCGAAGGCGGCGAAGGCGGGGGCCGCATCGTCGCCCAAGGCCCGCCGGAACAAGTCGCCCGCACTAAAAAGTCCTACACCGGCCAAGCCCTGGCGCGCGTCCTCGGCATCTCCAACAACGGCCATACAAATGGCACCGCCCCCATCGCAAAATGACAAACGCTCCGTCGCCTTTCGCCAACTCGCAACAAAACTCCTCTCTCTTTGTAGGGGCACAGCACGCTGCGCCCTTCCCCGGCACGCCTCCTGAAAACTTGGTATCAAGCCACTCGCGCGTTACAGTATGTAAACCTCAATGAGCATCTATTCCACGCAACCTCTCACGTTCGGCGCCGTACGTACCTATCCGCTGTCTTCCCGCAAAAGCAAAGTAAGCGTCCGCGATTTCGCCAAGCCTCCCGCCGCCAATTCTTCCATCACGAAGTTTCTTGATTCGCTTCCAAAGTTTCTCGCCGCGCAAGATTTGCGCCATCTGCTCGCCGCGATTCATCGTGCGCGCCGTCAACGCGCCCCTATCCTTTGGGGCATCGGCGGCCACGTAATCAAAGTCGGCCTCGGTCCCGTCCTCATCGATCTGATGAAGCGCGGCTTCGTCTCCAGCATCGCCATGAACGGCGCCGCGCTCATCCACGACTTCGAAATCGCCCTCGCCGGCAATACCTCCGAGGACGTGGAAGCCGGCCTCGGCGCCGGCCAGTTCGGCATGGCCAGCGAAACCGGCGAGTACATCAACGAATTTTCAAAGCTCGCCTCCCGCCTCCACATCGGCTACGGCGAAGCCGCCGGCCAATTTCTCAACAGCGGCATCCTGAACGTAAAACACGCCGCCTCCAGCGTTTTAGCCGCCGCGTACAAACAACGCATCCCCGTCACCATTCATCTCGCCATCGGCACCGACATCCCCCACATGCATCCCGCCGCCGATGGCCCTTGCCTCGGCGCCGCCACCTTCCTCGATTTCCGCCTCTTCTGCGCTCTCGTGAAACAAATGCATCCCGGCGGCATCTATTTGAATTGGGGATCAGCCGTGCTTCTTCCTGAAGTTTTCCTGAAAGCTGTGAGCGTAGCCCGGAATCTCGGCGTGCCCTTGCAGCCTATTACCACTGCGAACTTCGACTTTATCCAGCACTACCGTCCGTTGCAGAATGTAGTGAAGCGTCCCACCGTATCCGAACGCGGAGGCCGCAAATCGGAGTCGCGCGGCTACGCCATCACGGGCCATCACGAACTGCTCATGCCCTTAGTCGCCGCCGCGCTGGCGGCTGGTTGGCCAAAGACTTCGCGCCCAGGCAAACGATGACCCTGTTCGACGACAACTCGCCTTTTCCGCTGGATCAGGAACCCCCACCGCAATCGCCCGCCGAGCCCGGACCTGCTGCGGCTCCGCCGCCTTCCGAAATTCCGCTCGCCGGCGATCCTATCCACCTCGCAGCCACTCACCCTTCAGAAATCCGATCTTCTAAGCCCTACCTGCCCGAGGACTTGCGCATCTCCTGGTCCTGGCCGCATTTTGTAGTGTTTTTATTCTTCGGGGTGGTCAGTTTTTTCATTGTTCAGGTAAGTTTCATGGTTTATTACGCCGCGCCTCTCCGCCATCTTTCGAACCAAAAAGATTTCGAGAGGTTTGTCCTCTCAAGGCCGGGATTCGCCATCGGCAGCATGGTTCTTTTGTACGCCTTGATTTTCCTCTTTCTCTACGTCAGCCTCTCGGTCCTTCCCGGCTCTCCCTTCTGGCGAACTCTGGGATGGAGAAGGCTCACGCGGAGCCCGTGGCTCTTCTTCTTTGCGGGCTGCGGTCTTTCCATCGTGGTCTTCATCGTTACGGCCAAAATGCAGCCGCCCGAGGATGTGCCCATCGAAGAGCTTTTCCGCTACAAAAACACCGCAATACTCTTTATGGCCATGGCAGTATTGGTCGCGCCCCTCGTCGAAGAAACCGTCTTTCGCGGCTATCTTTATCCGCTGTTTGCAAAATACTTCGGCGTAGGCACAAGCGTCCTCGTCACCGGCGTCCTCTTCGGCCTGATGCACGGCGCCCAGCTTGGCTGGACCTGGGGCCTTGTTTTTACCCTTATCGCGGTCGGCATCATCTTCACGTTTGTTCGAGCCCGCACCGGCTCCGTCTTCGCCAGTTTTTTACTCCACCTGGGCTACAACTCCATGATCGCCCTCGTCACCATCCTCGGCACCCAAGGTTTCAGCAAAATGCCGCCCACGCACTGACGTCATCCTCTCCCCACCGATTCGTTTTCCGACCCCGCCTTCGCTAGAATGTCTATGTCTTGTAGAGGCGCAATTCATTGCGCCCCTTCTCGGCACGATCGCTCGGATAAATTGCCAATCGCGATTTTTCCAGCGCGGAATCGAATTCGCGAATTAGACGTGTATAGGATCCTCGACAAATGTACGTAGCCCAGCCCATTGAATGGACCGATCGCGGCGTGGTCATGCTCGACCAGCGCCTACTCCCCGCCGAGGAAGTTTCTTACACCTTCACCAACTACCGCGAAGTCGCCAAAGCCATCCGCGACATGGTCATTCGCGGCGCGCCAGCTATCGGCGTCGCAGCCGCCATGGGAGCCGCGTTAGGCGTTCTTCATTCCTCCGCAAAATCCGTGGAAGCCTTGCGCGCCGAATTCGTCGAAATCTGCGACACGCTGGCCAAAACTCGCCCCACCGCCGTCGACCTCTTCTGGGCCATTGAGCGCATGAAGCGCCGCTTCGCCGAACTGACGACGCAAACCTCAGACCTCGCCAAAATCCGCCAAGGCATGGTCGAAGAAGCGCAACTAGTTCATCTGGAAAAAAAGGCCACCGACGAAGCCATCGGCCGTTTTGGCGCGGAATTCATGCCCGCCGAAGGCCAAGTTATGACGCAATGCAACGCCGGCGCACTCGCCACCGGCGGGATCGGCACGGCGCTAGGCGTAATCCGCGTCGCGTTCGAACAAGGCAAAAAGCTGCACATCCTCGTGCCCGAAACGCGCCCCTATTTGCAAGGTGCGCGCCTAACCGCCTGGGAACTCCACAAAGGCGGCATCCCGCTCACTCTCATCACCGACAACATGGTCGGTCATTTTCTGAAGACCGGCAAAGTCGGCGCCATCGTCACCGGCGCTGACCGTATCGCCGCCAACGGCGACACCGCCAACAAAATTGGCACCTACCAAATCGCCGTCCTCGCCAAAGAAAACAAGGTCCCTTTTTACATCGCCGCGCCCGTCTCCACCTTCGACCTCGCCCTTCCCGATGGCGACCATATTCCCATCGAAGAGCGCTCCGCCGCCGAAGTCACCCATCTGCAAGGTGTTCGCATTGCGCCCGACGTTCACGCCGCGCACCCCGCTTTTGACGTCACCCCCGCCCGCTACATCGCCGCCATCTTCACCGAACGCGGCGTAGCCCGCGCTCCCTACACCGAATCTCTTCTCTCCCTGGCCCAATCCGCGCAACTCGCCGCCGCGCCCACGGCCCGCTAAGAGCCTGCCTGCCCACTCTCAGTCGGCAAAGCCAGTGCCAAGTCCGTGATTCCAAGCTCGTCACACATCTTCACCCAATTCTCAGGCGATACTTTGCCTTCCACTAGCTCGTCCATCAACGTAAACGTATTTATTCTGTCCGCGCCTTTGGCCAGGAAGAAGCTTCCGGGCTGCGCTTCCAGCTTCCATCCCTTTTCCAGCAGCGCCAACCCAAGCGCCATCGCCAGCAATTGCCCCGCACGTTGCGCTCGCTGTTGAGGCGTCAACAACATCCCTCGCGGATCGCGTATCTTCGGTCCCATTTGCGGAAGTTTTTTGACCACCTCCGGAAGCGCTCCCGCCGTAATCCCCACCATCATCGGCGCGTACTCGCCCACTGCGGCCTTCCACGAAGGAATCGTCACCGTCTCGCTGATTTCGTCCCAACCCACGTGCCGCAAAGAATTCTTGGCCAGTTTCGGGTTCACTAACTCAAGAAACTGCAATTCCGTGGACTCCGGCTTGTCCAGCAGTGAAATCGCCATCTCCTCATCTTTCTCACTCGCTTCGGAGACAAATTTTTCAATCGCTGCAATCCGGTCCCGCAGGGGTGGATGCGTGTCGTACGGTTCGGTCTTGCCCTCCGCGATCTCTTTTTCGATTCCCTTCGTTACTTGAACTTCGATCTGCGGCGCCGCCAGAAACCGCGAAAAGCCGTCCGCAATCGCCGGCTTGCACCCCTGGTTCAGCACAGGCACAACTTCCGAATTCCAGTAGGGTCCCCACGCCATCGACGCTCCGTGAATCTTTCGCAGACCTTGAACGAGCGGCTCAGCGCCTGCCACTAAGCAGGCAAGTTCATCGGCGCGATATTCTTTCTTGCGCGACACAAAATTGATCACCCGCAAAAAGAAAATGAAATACCACTTCAGAATGAACGTAGCCACCATGTTCATGAACTGAAGAGCGGCGATGCGGCCAAGTTCTCCCAGGGAACCAATGTTCCGAAACGCGCGAATCATAGCGCTTTGCGTTTTGTACACCCACGGTCCCATCCTTGTGTCGCCGCTGTAGTAATGCGCGAATTCATGAGCCAGCACGGCTCGCATCTCGGAAACGGTCAGGCTGGAAAGCAAAGGCAGCCCAATTCCCATCACCCTTCGGCTGCCAAATCCCATGATTCCTCCGCGGTCTGCCACAAACGCATTTACCTGGCCGACCAGATACACCTCGCGCGGAAGCGGCTCGTTAAGCGCCGCCGCAATCGCCTGCAGCTCCGCGAAAAGCCGCGGATGCGCGGGAGGTTCCAACAAAAGTCCGGGCGCCTCAAACTTTTCCCGTCGCGGCACCAGCGACCACAGAATCGTCGCACCAACAATGATGCCGCCGAGCACCAAAAGCCCCAGCTGAGCAGGCGGATGTTCCGCGCTCGTGAACGCAAGATAAGGAAGGTACACGCACGCTATCGCCAGCAACACGATGACGATGTAAGAGACCGCCACCATGGTGATCGCCAGCAAGGCGAACAGCGCCACCGATCGCCGCGGCACAATCTTTTGTTCACCGCTGGCATAAAAAGTCGGCATACTCAGTCCAAATCTTTTTTTGAACTCTGGTTCGCCGCAGTCGCGGGGAAAACGTTGTGCTGTGGAGCCGGCATCGGCGCATCGCCCTTGCGATCCTTCCAGAGGTACTTGTTCAGCAGCGCCGTATCTACCGCGTCCGCGTGGCTGAAATCCAGGTTTTTCCCTTCTTTCCATTCCTTCGTGTTCATCTCATAGATCAAACCATTGTCGCGGTTGCGAAAATCGGCCTTAAACGCCGGCTGCTGCCCCGTCCCGCTAAAGAGCGGAGCCATCACTGCCGCCCGCGAATCGTTCGCGTTCATCGGCGGTACTCCCAGCAGCGATTCAATCGTCCGCACTACATTGATCGTCGTATAGAACGAATGGTCGACGAACGGCTTCGCGTCATTCCCCTCTCCCGCGGGCAGAGGCGCGTACTTGCTGATCACCAGCGCGATGCTCCGGTGAGAATCCACGTGATCAGGTCCATTCTGCGCGTCGTCCTCCAGAATCAGGAACGCCGTATCTTCCCAGTACGAACTGTGCGACACGGCGTCCACCACACGTCCGATAGCCAAATCATTATCAGCAACAGACGCCGCGGGACGCGGTTTGCCTTTCGTGCCTCCCGCCGTGTGATCGTTCGGCAGCCGCAAGAGAATAAATTGCGGCATCGTGTCCTTCCCCGCGTTGCGCGCATTCACAAATCCATGGAACTCATTCAAAAATTCATCCGCGCGCAACTGGTCCGGATACGCCACCTCAAAATCCGGAAACAACGGATCGAAGTGCCCGCGCAACTCCGCCTCACTTGCCACGTTCTTTGCCAAAATCGGAATCGCCCAAGGATACGGGCTCGCCCCGCCTCGCGGATCGCCGACATTTTTTTCAAGCGGCTCGCCTTTGTTTATCACCGCGCGCGCGCAATTCTCGCCTGCTACCTTCGGCGGTCCCATGGCCGCTTCTTCCTCGTTACTTTTTTGGTTGCACCAACGGCTGACGATGTACTCGCCGTAATGCCGGTAAGAAACTCCGTGGCTGGCAAAATCCTTCCAAAGATAACCGCCGGTCGGTTCCCCGGCGTCAGGAACTTCATCTTCGAGCGAAACGCCGCCCAGCAAAGCGCCTTCCGAGTCGTAGGTGTGCTCCTTGCCGCGATAGCCGATCGGCCATGTCTTCGTGATGTAGTCCGAGATCGACGCGGAATTCGACCACACGTGCCCGTCTCCCGAAACTTCCCCGCTGTCGTAGAAATTATCCAGAATGCCGAATTGCCGCACGAGTTTGTGCTGATTGGGCGTGATGTCCTCGCCATACATCGTCAACGTCGAATCGCCATTCGCACCGGCAATATCGCCGAATACCTGATCGTACGTCCGGTTTTCCTTAATGATGTAAATCACATGATGGATTTTGTTTTCGCCGCCGGCAAAAGGCACGCGGTCGCCATTGCCGCGCAGCGCATTCGTATCCACAACCTGCTTTGTATAGGCAGATAGATTTGACATGACATCAGCAAGCGGAATGCGCGCCAGCGAACCGCGGATGAGCGCAGGCCCATATTGATAGCGCGGCCGGCCATCAGGCGTCGTGCCGATCAGTTTTGGGTTCGGCCCGGAACCCTTTCCTTTCGCGCTCGCAATGAGCAAGTCCTTCCCCGTTGCGGCGACAACGGTCGGGTACCACTCCGTGGGAATGAACCCTGCGGCTTCGGCACGCTCGCCCGCGCTTCCCTTCGTGAGCTCAAAAACCCCCACTGAATCCGAGATTGCATCGGCGGAAAAGAGCATCTTCTCGTCCGGCGAAAGCGCCAGATATTCCGGATCGCTTCCGCCATATTTCTGTCCCGGCAATTTCGTCGAGAAATAAGACAAAACCTTTCCCGTGCCCGCATCAACCACCGCGATTTCGTCGCGGTTGGTCAGCGCCACATAGAGCCGTGAGTTGTCCCGATTCAGCAGAAGCGCCGTAGGATGTGACCCTCCTGCGAGCGGCGACTCCGGTTTGCGCAGCGGAATGGTCCGGACCACGCGCCCGTCCAGCAAGTCAAGCTCCGCGACCGAAGAAGCATTCCACAGCGAAACGAAACCTCGTTTCCCATCCTTGGTCATCACCGTCGTGTACGGCAGCGAAGCCGGGATGCGCTTCATCGTGGAAAGATCGAACCTGTGGATGATTTTCCCGTCGCTCGCATTGAGAAGAACAGCTTCGTCCGAACTGTTGTTGGCGACGAGCAATCTTTCTTCGCCCCCGCTCTGCCCAACGCTCAGTCCCGCCGGATACGTAACGTCCTTGAACTCATCCCGCCGAACCTTTCCCGATGGGATTGTCGCGCGCGGCGCCAAAGGCATAAATCTCTCCGCCGAGACACGCCCGTTTTCAAACCAGTAGACTGCAATGCCGTTGCCCGTACTACCCTTCTTCTTGGCAAGTGGATCGGTGAGCGAGGCCATGCTCGCAAAAACGTGCTTGCCGTCCAGGCTGAACGCCAACCCGAGAAAATACGTCTGCCGCGCTCTGCTCCCAAGCCGGTCGTCCGGAAAATCCGCGAGTTCATCCGTTTCAAGATTTAGTACGGATAAAGATTGTTTCTCTCCCGAACTGTAAGCCCCGTATCCGCTATGCAGCAACACCGCGAATCGCCCATCGGGAGAAATAGCAACCGCAGTGGGAAGATTATTAATTGGCCGCGGCCCGCCCGGAACGTCCCCAAGCATTTTGCCGTTCGGCAACTGCACCGTCCGTGCCGCATCTTGCCCAAAAAGAGCCGATGCGAGAGCAGAAAGAAAAAGCATAGCCAGAAACAGAAAAGCGAGAGTTCGAATGCCACCAGTGAGATTTTTCATCGCGCGAGTATACCCGTTTTGCATGACAAAACGGTAAACGCAGGTGTTGTAGGGGCACAGCATGCTGTGCCCCAGCCGGCCCGGACGTACTGAATCCAGGTGCTCTTGTTTCGCATACCTCCCTTGCGCTTTCGTCGTTCTTACCATCGGATTCCCTGCGGCGAGAAACGCAGCCCAGGAGCATCGTCTCTAGCAATCTGCCGAGAACGCACTCGCCCCATCTGCGCTTGACGCCAGCAACAGCCTGGCCTATGGTTTTCCGCTAAACTAAAACCGAGATCGCAAATTCTCCAGGATCGTTGCATTCGCGCACCAACGTTTGCCAAAGAAAGGCCACACATGCCCGCCGTCGAGGCCAAAATCTTTCACATCGATGCGCTTCGCGAATTCAGCACTCGCATCTTCCTCCACTTCGGCGTTCCGAAAGACGACGCCATCCAAGCCGCCGACGTTCTCGCCTCGGCCGACCTCCGCGGTATCGATTCGCACGGCGTAGCCCGTCTCCACAGTTATTTTGGTTTGCTCAACGAGGGGCTCATCAATCCCAAGCCAAAAATCGCAACGGTGCGCTCGACGCTGAGCACAGCGACTATCGACGGCGACAACGGCCTCGGCCTCGTCGTCGGTCCCCAAGCGAATCGCGTCGCCATGGACATGGCGGAAAAAGCCGGCTCCGGATGGGTGAGCGTCTGCAACACCAATCATTTCGGCATCGCCGGATACTACGTTCTGCAGGCCCTCGAGCGCGACATGATCGGCTGGGCCATGACCAATTCCAGCAAACTCGTTGCTCCCTTGTGGGGCATGCAGCGCATGCTCGGCACCAATCCCATCGCCATCGCGTTCCCCGGCAAAGAAGAGCCGCCTATCGTCATTGATATGGCCACTTGCGCCGCTGCTTACGGAAAAATTGAAATGGCCCGCCGCAGAGGCGAACCCATTCCCCTCGGCTGGGCTATCGATAATCAAGGCCGCAACACCACAAATCCCGACGACCCTGTGAACGGTGGCTGTCTGCTTCCTCTAGGTTCCGATCGCGAACGCGGCGGACACAAGGGTTATGGCCTGGCGGTCATGGTGGATGTGCTGTGCGGTGTGCTGAGCGGCGCAAACTGGGGCCCGTTCGCTCCGCCCTTCGCCCTGCGTCAGGAAATTCCAACCAGCAGCGTCGGCAAAGGGATTGGCCACTTCTTCGGCGCCATGCGCATCGACGGCTTCATCGACGCCGATGACTTCAAGCGCCAGATCGACCACTACGTCCGAGTCTTCCGGGCCACAAAACCCGCGCCCGGCACCAACGGCCCGCTCATTCCTGGCGATCCCGAACGCGAGGCAGAACGCGAACGGCGCAAAAACGGTGTGCCGCTCATCATGCCTATCGTCGAAGATCTCCGCGCCATCTCCAAGCAGACGGGCATCCCGTTCGAATGACGGCGTGGCTGCGCGCTCCTCATCGCAAAGGCCGGTCGAAAAACAAGGTGTCGCGGGAAAATCCGGGCACGAAGAGTCTGGCGTCAGCGATTTGAAGCTGCAGTCGCCGGTGCGCTGGTCACTCTCTTCAAATCCAGCATGATAGTCGCAAGCGCTTGGTCGAAATTAGTATCATGAGTCTTTTGTAAAAACGCGACCATGATCGACTCCGTCAAAGCCCAAAGCACATAATGCGTTTTCCGATCGTAGATGACGAGCCGGAACATTGGCACCGGGTCCGACGCTCCGTTCACCTTGTTTCCGCTCGAGGGACCCGGAGGCGCGATTAGTTGCAGTTCGAACACAGTATCCGCTTCCGACGGATCCGCAACAAGCTGATAGTGCCCCCAACTCTGCATAGCCGCATAAAATTGATTGTACGGACGGTCTGGGTCGCCGCTGAACGGATGCGGAAAAAGCCCGCTGTCGGCGCCGGCATTCGAGATGAAAACCGTTTTTGCGTTAAGAAGTGCCGGCGGCACGGGCGCTAACGATACGGCGGGCGGCGGTGCTTGGGCGCCGGCATTCACGGTGAACAAAAGGGCGGCGCACACCAACAAAAATAGTTTCAGAAAGATCAGGTTCCGCATGGCATCCTCCAGTCACGGCAACGTCTTGGCTGCTCTCTAATGCAAAAGACGTGGCGTGCCAGGGAATAGTTTCGACGCCCTGCGACCTGTGTGCTGATATGGGCGGCTGCTCTGCATTCCGAGGCTAGTTCCGAGGCTAGTAGCGGCCGCGCATCGCGTCTTCAGGCTGGCCGGATGGTCATGACGACTCTTTCGCGCCGGCGAAAAAATGCGAAAAAATCCAAGACTTGTTTCCACGGAATATATTTTTTATTGAGCAGTCCCATGGCTCTGGACGACTCGTCACCAGTAATGATTTCCGCGCGAGCGTCTGCCCAGTCGCCGAGCGGCACGCCCTTTATCGTGCAGGGCGCGATTTTCACGTGGCCGTTATTGCGAATGCGTTTCACTTTGCCGGTATTTCCGATTGTGTAGATGTAGAGCCGCGCTCCGTCTCCAGAGAGATCGGTGCGCGGATCCGCCGCGAACCACACCGGCGTCTTCACTCCCTCGCCGCTCTTTTTGAACGTCTCGAGACTAAGATATTTGTGATCGCGAAATGCCTCAAATCCCATGGCATCGCTCCTGCACGTTCGATGCACCCCATTCTATATGCGGCACAAAAAGCTGGGGCAGACATTCTTGCCGGTGCTTTTCCCGCCTTTGGGCACAAACCGAAAGGGCAAGCTCACAATGAGCCTGCCCTTTTGCGGAACCGTGTCCTTTCGATCGCATTGTTCATCTCGATGTGCTAATTCGCGCCGCCTTCGGTGCTGGAACTACTTTGCGCGGACGTAGGTCACGTCTTCCGTGAAGGCGTCCTTTTGATCCTTGCGGAAGGTCCAGGCCGTTTTGAAATGATCGTTGTCGATGAAGGTGTACACGGCGTGGTGCATGTGTCCGTCGTTCGGGCTCTTTAGATTTGTGGCGCCCTCGAACTCAAAGGTCAGCGTCTTGGTGTCCGCCGCGTAATTTCCGCGCATGGTTGGCTGGTTTCCCGTCATGCAGTAGTGCGTCATTTTCAGTTGGTCGCCGTCCAGGTAGTAGAGCGTGATCATCTCCACGGTTTTGCCAGAGTCTGTGATGTGCGCCCGCTCGATCACCGCCGTTCCGCCGGCCGTCAGCTCAAGGTCCAGCGTAGCTTTCTCCGTGTTGGACTTCTCTGTCTCCCAGTGGCCCGCCAGTGATTTCAGCTGCTCAAAGGCAACCGTGCCGCTACCTCCTGCTCTGGCCGGACTCACCCCAAATGCGAATACCATCGCCGCTGCAGCTGCCAAAACTCCTGTTCTCGTTCTCATGTTCTTGACTCCCTTCTTTTTAATTTATGGACTAATTTGACCGCTCGAAACTTGCCCCATTGAATTTCATCGCGTCGCGCGCGGCGCTTCCGCTTGGCTGCCGAATTTTTGCGTTGAAAATCCGACGATCACGCCGAGCAACATGCCCGGCAGCAGGATGTCCCAGAACGACGCCATTCCCGCCCACAGAATCACCAGCAAGCTGAGCACCGCGCCAATCCCCGCTCCAGCGAGCATGCCCAGAGTGAGCGAATGCAGTTTGTTGCTGACGAACCCGATCACGACTCCCGTCACTATGCCCTTCAGCAGCGAGGAAGCAATAACGCTGGTCATCACCGGCGCCAGGGACGGCTCCAGGAATCCGCTGAGGCCATCCAGCAGCCCCAACGTGCCTCCCACAGCCAATCCCAGGATCGGTTTCGTCAAGCTCATCGCGTTTCCTTGCGCGGGCGCAGTCTGTTTGAGAACGACTTCATTTCGCATTTGGATCTGCTTGCATCACGCCGAAAACGTTGCCCTCCGTGTCTTCGCAGTATGCGAAGTAACCGATAGTCGGAATCGGCGTCTTCGGCATGATGTTTTTTCCGCCGGCCTTCAGGACCGCGGCGATGGCGCCATCCACCGAATCCACGCCAATTGTGTTGGTGGTCGACGAGATGCCGCCTGGCTTCTTCATCATCCCGCCGTTGATGCCTGGCTCGCCTTCCTTGCCGGTCACAACCATCCAGTACTCCATCGGGCCGGCCCATTTGTCGAATTTCCAGCCGAAGACCTTTCCGTAGAATGCAGCGGCGCGGTCCGGCTCCGCTGCTGGTATTTCAAAATGAATGACTCGAGACATAGTTCTCCCTCCTTGGATTTACGAGCGAAACTTTTGACATTTGTTCCGGCTTTGTTAGCGCGTGGCCGGCGTGGTTGCCGGAGCTGGTCCGTAGCGCTGCGTTGCGAAACCTACGATCATTCCGACAATGCTGCCGGGAAGCATGATCTCGAGGTAGTAGCCGTGCTGCATGTATGCGACCAGGAATGCGAGCAGGCAGCCGACCGCTAATCCAAAAAGAATTCCTAAAGGAACGGAATTCACTTTGCGGGCGAAAATTCCAGCAGCGACACCGGCGATGAGGCCTTTGATGGTGGACCCGATAACAATGCCTACGATCTGAGCGCGTACGGCCGGAGTGAACCACGCGGTGCCACCGTCAATCGCGCCTAGCAAGGCTCCCAAGAGCAATCCGATCAGGATTTTGTTCATTTGTCCGCGTCTCCTTTTCGTTCTCTGAGGTTCTATACAACAGAGCCTGAAATTCCTTTAGAACTATCTTTTTAAGACCAGCAGAAGAATCACGCGCATCACTAAGTAGGCCAGAATCAGCAAGATAAAAAAACGGTAGCGGCGGTAAAAGCGGGCGAGTTTGTCGAGAATGCTTTCGCGATGCGCTCCGACCGCCAAGCCGTCAAGGTAACGGGAAACATCCTGGCCGAGGTCCTGGACTGCGGAATAACGAGATTCGCGCTGTTCAGCAGTGGCTTTTGCGCAAATGGCTTCCAGCGAGCGATCGAGACGCGGGGTGAATCCCGTGGGCGTTTTTTGCGTCAGCATGAATCGCAGAAGCGCGCCTAGCGAGTAAATATCGCTGCGAGCGTCCAGCACTTCGATTTCGCCGCGAGCTTGCTCCGGAGACATGTAGCCTGGCGTGCCCATTACCGTGCCGTGCCCGGTGATGACGGAACTTTTCGTCGAGTCCTTTTCGTTGCCGGGTTGTTTCGGCTTTTCGAGGATCGTCGCTTCCGGATCGGCGACGCGGTCAGCGATTTGTTGGTCGCTGCGCAGGATTTTCGCGAGGCCCCAATCCATGACGAGGACTTCGCCAAATGGGCCGACCATAATGTTGGCGGGTTTGAGATCGCGGTGAAGGACGCCGCGCGCATGGGCGAAGGCGACGGCTTCACAAATGCGTAAGAAGAGCCGCAGGCGATCCTGGACGGACTCGACGCCTTCGATGAATTTGTCGAGGCGCTGGCCTTCGACAAATTTCATGGTGTAGAAGACGCGGCCGTCGGCGAGGGTGCCAACGTCGTGAACGGGAACAATGCCGGGATGTTCGAGGCGAGCGAGGACGCGGGCTTCTCGCATCAGGCGAGTGGCCAGGTCGCCGTCGGCTCCCGGGACGTCGAGCACTTTCAGGGCGACGCGGCGTTCGAGTTTTTCGTCTTCGGCCGCGTAGACGATGCCCATGCCGCCGCGAGCGACGCGTTCGAGCAAGCGGTAGCGCGTGCCGGCGAGATCGGGTTCGTCGGCACCGGCGCGGAGACGCTCGATGGCTTTGTCAGAGAGAGGTTTCATTTGGCTTCCCAGCCAAAGACGGCGCGGGCTTCACGCTGAAATTCTTCGTCGCTGCCGCAGATTTCGCGGAGGCGTTCGAGCGCACCGCGCCGGAATTCGCGGCGGGCCCAGGCGAGGGCATTCGTTACGTCGCTGACGGGAATGCCGTACTCCGCCGCGAGCTTGTCGTAAGAAATGGTTTCGTCGCCTGCTAGATCGTATTCCTCGAAGAGGCGGAATGTTCTCTCCCGGTGGTTTGCTGCGCAATGTTTTCGCAAATCCTCAACAGCCAACTCGAACAGGCCGCGAATCCATTCTTTCTCGAAGAATTCTTCGAGCGATTCGGGAGAAGGGATTTTTGCGGGGTCCATCACGGCGCCGCTCAATTCTTCTTCGGCGCCGGTGAAATCGAGCGCGACGTGCGGAGCATTGCCGCCGCGTTTCAGACGCTTCGCGGTTTTGTCTTCGTTCATCACGAAACTGTCCACGCAGACGCGAAGGTAGGTACGAAGGCGGCTCTTGGCGGGGGCGAATTTTTCGAGGAGGCTGCGTTCGATGAGTTGTACAAAGAATCCTTGAGTTAAATCCTGGGCGTCGTCGGCAGGGCGGTTCCAGCGGAGGCGAACGTATTTGTATACCGGTTTCCAGTAGGCGGCGCAGAGCGTATCCATCGCGCGAACGCGTTCGGCTTCGTCGCCGCTGCGCGCCGCGTCGATCACCGACCAGCGCGTTTGGGGGAAACGGTCGCCGCGCTGGATGAACTTTTCTTCGGTCATTTTGCGTTGGTTTCCAAGTGCCTGTATGAGGGCTCTGCCCTCGTGCGGGAGGAGTTTATGCAGGACGAGGGTGGCTGACAAGGGATGTCCCAGAGGGGCGTCGGCTGGATTCTTAGTCTCCGGGCAAGACAAGGACGAGGATTTCTATGAGTGGAGGAAGTGGCGAGTGAGGAGTGGTGAGTGCGTTGCTGTGCGTGCGCGGAGGCGCGACTGTGGAAAACACGGGAAGGCATTGGGTTGCAGGGGAGGGTACACCCCCGGTGTTTTGCAAAAGAGTGCGGAAATTGCTGATTGTAAAGAAGTTGGCGAAACACTCTTTTTTAAGAGTGCGCAGGAACTTGAAAATAAAGAAGTTAGTTTTGCGCTCTTTTTGCAAAAGAGTGAAAAGAGTGAGGGCCAAGTGGGTGATACCGAGGAAGTGTTGGAGGGGGATTTTAACACAGAGGGCACAGAGTCCACAGAGAACGGGGCTAAGAGTAAAAGGTGGGGAGGAAGTGAAGGCGCGTAGCTACTTGGAGGGCGAAACATGTGGGATGTTAGCAGGTTTTCGTCTTATTGTCAAGAAGATAATAGAAATATTCAGTGACTGTTCGAATGAGGCGTGCTCATTCGAATCGGGATGAGAAAGTCGAATGGGATGAAGCAGTTGGCGGGGAGTGATTGGTTCGTTATGGCTGTGGAAATATGTGGAAAGTTGCGGACGGGATTCGCCGGCGCGCTAGATACGGAGAAAAGCGGCAGCAGAGCTGCCGCACTCCATAGTCCTAACTGAAAATGTTTTTGTCCAAGAAGTCGTTGCGGAATTTGCCGTTGGGGTCGAATTTTTTAGTTAAGGCCAGGAATTGGGGGAGTTTTGGGTAGCTGGCGTGGAGTTGCTGGGGCGACATGGTGAAGAGTTTGCCCCAGTGAGGGCGGGCTTGAAACGGAGCCAGTTCTTTCTCTATGACGGGGAGGAGTTGGCTGACGGCGGGCCAGTCTTGTTTCCAGGTGAAGTGGATGGTGACGCAGGGTTGCTGGTAGCAGGGGCTCATCCAGAGCTCGTCGGCGGCGATGGCGCGGATTTCGGTGATGAGGAGGTGGGGAGTGATCTGATCGCGGAGGCGTTCGACGGCGAGGATGGCTTCGACGGCGTGGTGTCGCGGGACGAAATATTCGGATTGCAGCTCTTTGCCGGCGCTCGGCGTGAAGCCCATGCGGAAGTGCGGGAGACGTTCGTACCAGGGGCCGAGGAGGCCCATTTGCTGGGTGCAGTTTTCGGCGGAGAGTGCGGCGATGGGGTGGAGGTTTTTGGTAGCGAGTTTTGCGCCGAAGAATTCGGGCTTGGCGTTGAAGGCCTGCCCTTTTTCGGTGCGGGTTTTGAGCCAAACTTCGCTGAAATTGTGGTTCTGCCAGTCGGTGAAGAGGCTGACGCTGTAGGCGCTGGCTTGGATGGCGTCGAAGTGGTCTTTCATCGCGCTGAAGGAGAGATTTTCGTAGACGTATTGGCGCATCTGGTAGGTGGGCTGGATATCGAGCGTGATTTTTGTGATGACGCCTAGCGCGCCGAGGCCGACGACTGCGCCTTGGAAGAAATTGGCGTCTTGCTGGCGCGAGAGTTTTACGACGTCGCCGGATGCGGTGACGATTTCGAGCCCGGAGACAGCGGTGGCCAGATTGCCATTTTTTTCGCCGGAGCCGTGCGTGGCAGTCGTGCAGGCGCCAGCGACGGAAATGTGCGGGAGCGAGGCGAGATTGTGGAGCGCGAAGCCTTTGGCATCGAGGAGCGGGGCGAGTTGGCCGTAGGTGATGCCCGCGTCTACCGTGACGGTGCGCGCCTGGGGATCGAGAGAGACGATTTCGTCCAGCGGCTTCAGGGAGAGGAAAGCGTCTTTGCTGTCGGCGATGTTGTTGAAGCAGTGGCGTGAGCCGAGAACTTTTAGTTTGGCTTGTTTTTTGACAAAGTCTTGCACCTGATCGATCGACTTGGCGGCATAGAGATTTTCCGTGCTGTATTCGAGGTTGCCGGCCCAGTTTGTCAGCTTGTCACCGCCTCCCAGGGCCAGGAGGCGCATAACGGCGGGGCTGGCGATGGCGACCGAGGAGAGCTTGATAAACGTGCGCTTGTGCATGGCTAAATCAGGATTTCCACTTTGATTTCGCAAGCGGCGCCATAGTACACCCGTCTCGCCGGTTCGCGACACTTGAAACCGTTTTCAGCGGGAGCGCTCCATCCCGATCCAAAGGCTTGCCCATTTAAGATACTTGGGTTCTGGGGATGCGAGCCACTCCGGCTGAGCATTGAGCCGGCTCACCTGCCGCGGGCACGAACAATACGCGCGTATGTCTCGATGTGTACAGACGTACGCTTTTGTTTCTCCTAACATGGTGGCTAACTTGGAAGTAAAGGCATCTCTTCCGCGGACGGGTTCAAACGGAGGTCGGTGATGGCGGCAGCAACTATCGGCGGTCTGGAAGCCTCGCGCTTGCCAGACTTGTTGGTTTTAATCAAGCAGACAGCGGAGTGCGCACGAAGCCGGCGAGTGCTCGACCCACGCGCAACAATTGTTAGTGACGAAATACTGCAAGCAAAAGTTTTGTTCACACGAGCGAGGGCTTGGCTATCGGGAGTGAGCCCACGGCGTGCGGAGCCCAAATGGCGAAGGCTCGGCGACGTGGAAGCCGCGTTTTTCGCGCTATACGATTCGTTACGATCACAGATTAGGTCCCCACTGTTGGTGACCGCAAAGCACCCAACGACCGTCGACCATAGCTGATTCTTGACGGCCTTTGGCCCGGTCGTCACCGCTCATATTCCCCGCCGCTGCGCCTCACTGCTGCATGCTCCTCTTTGTCGATCAACTTCTTGACGATCTCTTCATATACCGGGCGCGGACAAGAACGCACAGGCAGGAGTGCCTGTGCTACTTATTCGTAGCGGAGGGCTTCGACGGGGTCGAGGCGGGCGGCTTTCCAGGCGGGGTAGACGCCGAAGACGATGCCGATGAGGGCGCAGAGGACGAGAGCGGTGATGATCCAGAAGACGGAGAGGGCGGCGGGGAAGTGGGCGGCGTATTTGAGGAGGAGGGTGATGCCGGAGCCGAAGGTGACGCCGATGATACCGCCGATGGCGCTTAGCGTGACGGCTTCGATGAGGAATTGGACAAGGATGTTGTTGCGCCTGGCGCCGATGGCTTTTCTTACGCCGATTTCGCGCGTGCGCTCGGTGACGGAGACCAGCATGATGTTCATTACGCCGATACCGCCAACGATCAGGCCTACCGAGGCCACCGCAAACATCAGGATGAAGATCAAGCCGCTGATTTTTTGCCAGAGCTCGAGAAAATAGTCGGGGGTGAAGATAGCGAAGTCGTCGGGCTTGTCATTCGCCAGGCGACGCTTACGACGGAGGAGGTCGCGCATTTCGTCGACGGATTCGGTGACGTTGTTGGGATCGCTGGCTTTGGCAAAGATGACGTAGTCTTTTTGGTTGGGATAGAGTTTGCGGAGCGTGGTGACGGGCATGTAAGCGGAATTGTCTTCGGGATTGGAGCCGCCAGAGATGCCTTGGCGCTGCTTTTGGAGCGTGCCGATGACGGTGAAGAGCTGGCCGTCGATCGTGACTTCCTGGCCGATGGCGTTGGTGGGGGATTCGGGGAAGAGCGTGCGGACGGTGTCGTAGCCGAGCAGGACGACTGGGGCGCGATGCTCGGCGTCAGTTTCGTTGAAGAAGCGGCCGGATTCGATTTTCAGGTCGAAGATTTCGCCGATGGACGGTTGATTGCCTTGCAGGATGACGCTTTTCGCGCGGTACTGGCCGCGGCGGACGTCTTCGGTGCCGGAGCCGAATTGCGGTTGAAAAATGCGCATGGAAGCGGACGCGGCTTTGATGTGCGGAAGCTTGGCGATGTCTTCGGCCCATTCGGGCTGGAGCTCCTTGCGGGTGAACCAGTCGCTGGGCGGGCGGGAAAGCGAGGCCCAGGGGAAGCGGTAGGCGATGATGGTGTCCGAGCCGAGCTCGCGGATGCCGCCGAGAACGTTGTCGTTGAGGCCGTTGATGACGGCGGTGACGGTGATGACCGTGGTGATGCCGATGACGATGCCGAGGATGGTGAGGGCGGAGCGCAGGGAGTTTTTGCGGAGTGTGTCGAGGGCCAGCAGGATTTCGTCGCGGAATTTGAGCGCGGTCTGCTTGCCGGCTGGCAGGCGCACGGGTAGGACGGCGGTTTGCGTATGCGGTAAAACTTTCCCTAGCGTTGCCATTGTTCTATTCGAAGTGTCTATCCTACTTGCGTTTTAGCTTATTGAGCCCCGCCAAATACACGGTCGAGCGACTTGCTGCAAAAAGCGGCAGCAGAGCTGCCGCACTCCATATCATTCCGAGCGTAACGCTACAACCGGATCCAAGCGCGCGGCTTTCGACGCCGGATAAGTTCCGAAAAATAAGCCGACGCTCAGCGCCACGAGCAGGCCGCCGATGACGGACCACAGTTGGACTGCGCTCGGGAGCGGCGAGACGATCGACACGAGCTGTGCAAGGAGCACGCCGCAGATTACGCCTAGCGCGCCGCCGAAGAGCGAGATCGTGGAGGATTCAATCAGGAATTGGCGGAGGATGTCTCCGCTGCGCGCGCCCAGAGCTTTGCGGAGGCCGATTTCACGGGTGCGCTCCGTGACGGAGACGAGCATGATGTTCATGATCACGATTCCGCCAACGAGGAGCGAGATCGAGGCGATGGCGATGGTGACGAAGAAGAAGCTGCCGCTGATGTCCTTCCAGAGAGAGAGGAAGGAGTCGCTGGTTTCGATGGCGAAGTCGTCTTTTTTGCCGTAGGCGAGATGGCGGCGGCCGCGCATGATTTGCCGGACTTCGTCGACGGTTTCTTGAATTTTCGCGGCGGAGCCCGCGCGGGCGGTGATGCGAAGAGAGTCGTCCTGGGTGCCGTATTCCTTTTTGTAGGTGGTGAGCGGGAGAATGATCCAGTTGTCGAGTGAGGTGCCGAGGGCGGAGCCTTCTTTTTTGCCGACGCCGATGACTTGGCAGGGGATATTGCGCCAGCGAACTTCTTTTCCGATCGGATCTACACCGGGCAGCAAGTTTTCGACGATGTCGTTGCCGATGACGCAGACGGGAGCGGCTTGTTGAAGGTCGGTTTCCGTGATGTGGCGACCGGCGACGAGGTCGACGTCGTAGAGCACCGGCATTTGCTGGGTCCAGGCGCGGAGATTGGTATCTTTCAGGGAATTGAGGCCGCTTTTAACTTCTAGGCGGCCGCCGAGCGAGGCGCCGATTTCCTTGCAGGATTTGCAGAGTTCGCGGACGGATTGGTAGTCGTCGTAGGTGATGCGCTTGCGCTTTTGAAATTCGAGATAGTCGTCGACATTGGTGACGATAGAGGGCGTTTTGGCGACGCCGAAGACGTCGGCGCCGAGGCGGAAGACTCGAGTGGCCACGTATTGGTTGGCGCCGTTAATCAGGCTGACGACGGCGATTACGGCGGCTACACCAATGACCACGCCGATCAGGGTCAGGACGCTGCGCAGCTTGTGCGCCCAGAGGCTGCTCGTGGCAATAGCCACCGCCTCCTTGAAGTTCATTGTGGTCGCCTGAGCCATGGAAGGTCTTGCCTAAGTATACGTGCGGGGAGCTGGTTAAGTATCGCTTGCGAGGGGCTGTAGTACAACGGCAAAAGCGCGATAGAAGGGGCGGCAAGTAAGGTGAACCGAAGAATGGCTCTGAAATACGGGCCCAAAAGAAGGTCGGGAATCCGGAGTGGTGGGGTTCCGGATTCCCGGGGGCGTTGCAGGGGTTGGGGCGGGTGGTGGTTTAGCGGTTAGTAGGGAGGAGGCCTGCGACCAAGGTGACTTGCCCCCGAGTCTCATTCTTCGCAATCTGCGACATTTCCTTTTCTCGTCCGGACTTCAAGAGCTGGCGTCCCTGGGAATTGCCTTCGGTCCAGACTTGCGAGAGGAAGTAGCGCTCGCCGTAGCGGTTGAAGACCAGTTTTGATTCGGACTGGGGTTCGGCCGAGACGGCAGCGTTCGTGACCAGGAAGGCTGACGCGGCGGAGTCCTTGCGGGAAATCAGGATTATCGTATGCGTTGGAGCTGAAACCCTGACGGTATACTCGCCGGCCGGGAGCTGCGTGTCGCCGGCCACGAAGTCGAAGGGGATATTGACGGCCAGTAGCTCCTGCGCCTGCGCTACGCGGGTGAATGCCATCGCGGTCAGCGCCATCACACCTGCCATAACCAAAGCTCTCGTTTTCATGGGACACTCCTTTTCTAAATTCGCTGGCGGCGTCCAAGCTGAACTCCCTTGCGCTTGGTTCATTTACCGGGTCAGCGCCTCAACATGGTTTGCACTTTCGCGCATTCCTGGGCGGAGGACAATGCACGGGGTGTGAACTGGAGGGCGACTGTGGGTGAACAAGTAAGTGAGCGGAAACAGAGGGGTTAAGCGAGGTTCGCCGCAGTCGCGATTCGCAAAAGGAGTGGTATAGTTTCGGGGTTACAGGGAATTATTCAGATGCCTACGCCTGCCCGCTCCGCGAATGTCGTGCGATTTGATGTGTTTGAAGTGGAATTGCGCGCCCAGGAATTGTACAAGGCGGGGCGCAAGATTAAGCTGCAAATCCAGCCGTTTCAGGTGCTTGCGATGCTGCTGGAACGGCCCGGAGAAGTCGTAACGCGCGATGAAATGCAGAAGAGGCTGTGGCCAGCGGATACGTTTGTGGACTTCGATCATAGCGTGAATACGGCGATCAAGAAGTTGCGACAGGCGCTGGGCGACGATAAGAATAAGCCGCGCTTCGTGGAGACGCTCCCTAAGCGCGGGTACAGGTTTCTGGCTACGGTAAAAAGGCCCGCGTCGAGCGCCGCTGTTGCAGAGACGCCGGTTGCCGCGCCTGCTGTCGGCAAAGATGCGGCCGCGAAAGATGCGGCTGCGTCTTCGTGGATGGGGCGGGTCGCAAAAGTTTCCTGCGAGGGCGGACTTCCGTTTGCCGTGGTGGCCATTGATGAGACGGCCGCTGCGGAGAGACAAAAACTCGATGCGGCGAATGATGATGTGGGGTTGTCGCTCTTGATCGCTTCGCAGAGGCTGATTATGTTGCCAGAAGGGACCCCGGTGAGGATTATCGAGGTCGAGCACACGCATTCGCGTTGCCAGGCGCGAATACTGGAAGGCGAGCACTACGGCAAGACGGCTTTGCTGCCGCTGAAGTTACTTGCGGAATCGCAAGAGCTCAATTCCCTTCGCGGGCCTCGGCAGTGGAACCTTTGCAACTAGCTTTGGATGTTTAACTTGGGTGGCGGATGCGTTCGGCGAGAGCGCGGGCTCGCTGGCGGCCGATCTCGACGAAGCGGGAATCGCTGGCAATTTGATCGAGCGTGGGCAATGCGCGCTGAGGTTCGGGCAGCAGTTTGTGGTTCAGGTCGGTTTCAAATTGCAAGAGAGCGTCATTGATGCCCAGGCGATCGTATTTCATGCGGCGTTCGAGCAGCGAGACTAGTTCTTGCTGGCGGGCCAGGCCTTCGAAAATCTGCATCAACTGAGTCGCGGCTGAGTTCAGAGTGTAGTTGAATTTCGTTTCGTGGTTCTCCGAACCTTTCTCCCAGCGAAAGGTCTTTTCACCTAGATTGGCGATTCTTCGGTGAACATCCAGATCCTGTCCCTGAAAATTCTTTAGCTGGGTGGCCAAGTCGAACATTTTCTCGCGTAAAGAGGCGCTGACTTCGAACGGCGCGGCGCCGGGGTCTTCATCGAGCTGCCGGATCTCGAAGGTGGCGGCATCGGTATCGTCGTGGACGATGATCTCGATGAATTCCGGCGAGCTGGATTTGAAAATGCGGCGATAAGAGAGCTTCGCGTGGGCAGGGACGGGAGACGGCGTTTCTGCAGATGCAGCTACGGGAACGCCCGGGCCGAAGAAGCCGCTTGCGACGCATGCCAAAAGAAGAAATCGTAGAAGCAATGTCTTCATCGTCTCTTTTACGATGCGCGGCGCATGTTGTACGTTGCGCCGCCGCGTGGGAGTGGCGCTCTTCCCGCGTGGGACTTTGCGCCTAGTTTCGCGCCGGCGGGCGAATCGGGAAGCCCAAAGCGCTGCCGTGCCTGTTCCACCTGAAGATGGCATAGCGCCACGGCCAGGGCATCTGCGGCATCGGAAGGCTCCGGAGTTTCTGTCATTTGAAGCAGCGCGCGCACCATCAATTGCATTTGCCTTTTGTCCGCCTGGCCATAACCGGCCACGGAGGCTTTCACTTCGCGCGGCGAATAGCTGTGCACGGCGACTCCGCGTTGTGCCGCGGCCAAAAGCACCACGCCACGAACTTCGGCGAGCCGCAACGCGGTTCGCATATTGAGCGCGGTGAAGACGGATTCCACGGCGAGCGCGTCCGGCGAGAATTCGTCCATCAGACCGCAAAGGAGGGCATGGACATCTTGCAGCACCGCGCCGAGACACTCTTTCTGTCGCTTGGGCGCGACTTTCAATGCACCATAATGCAGCATGCGGCAGCGGCGTCCGTCGCTCTCGATGATCCCATAGCCAGTAGGTCCCGCTGATGCCGGGTCTACACCGAGCACGCGGAAAAACCCGTTCCTGGCTACGGAACTAAAGGCTGGGCTTGCAGCTTTCATCGACCTAAGTCTACGGCGTTCGCCGCGTCCCTGCCAGAGCTTTGTGTTTGAGTTTCTTCCGAGACAAAAAAACGGCCATTCCGATGCTCGGGATGGCCGTCAAGGAAAGGACAGACACGAATGTCTGTCCCACTCCATTTCAAATTAGTTCGCCCCAACCGCCGCCTGAATCTCCGACTCATCAATATCGAAGTTCGCGTAGACGTGCTGTACGTCGTCGTGTTCTTCCAGCGCTTCGATGAGCCGCACCATCTGGGTGGCCTGCGCACCCGTCAACTTGATGTAGTTCTGCGGCACCATGCTGATTTCCGCCGAAGTTGGGGTGATTCCTGCCTTGGCCAGAGCTTCCTTCACTTTTTCGAGAGCTTCCGGCGGTGTCACGATGTACCAGCCTGAGCCGTCGTCCTTTAAGTCGTCGGCGCCCGCTTCCAGAACGATGTCCATCATTTTGTCTTCGCTGGCGGCTTCTTTGGGGACCACGATTTCGCCCTTGCGATGGAACATCCAGCCTACGGCGCCCGTTTCGGCGAGGTTTCCGCCGTTCTTGCTGATCAGGTGGCGAAATTCGCCGACGATGCGGTTGCGGTTAGTGGTGACGGCCGCGATCAGCATGCCCACGCCGCCCGGGCCGTAGCCTTCGAAGGTGACTTCTTCATACTGTTCGCCTTCGAGCTGTCCGGTGCCGCGCAAGATCGCGCGCTCGACGTTCTCGTTGGGCATGTTCGCGCCCTTTGCAGCGAGGATCGCCGTTCGGAGGCGCGGATTGGAATTCGGTTCACCTCCGCCGATGCGCGCCGCGATGGTGATTTCGCGAATGATGCGGGTGAACACGCGGCCACGTTTGGCGTCAGTCGCGCCCTTCTTGTGTTTAATCGTGGCCCATTTTGAGTGCCCAGACATAACTGACCTCTTTTTTGCGCGCTCCCGGCCTGGCGGGATTCACGTTAGGTGAAATTTCGTGCGGCCGCGCGCCACGTGAGTGGCGGTTAGCTGACGCTACCCCGTTAAGCGGGGCTTAACTGTGCGGAGACTTAGGGTAAACCGCAAACCCCTGCGGAACCGAGCCAGTTTAGCACAGCCGCCGCGCGCGTGAAACCGGGTATACTCGCTTCCGGGGCACCTGTTTGCGCTTGTTACGCTTCCCTATTTTCGCCGCGGTCTGCGTCCAAATCGCACGGTCCTGCCATGCCTGACCGCCGCTACCGCGTCCTGGCTGTCGCCTCGCACCCTGTCCAGTACATGGCGCCGATCTTTCGGCGGATGGCGGCTCATCCCGGATTCGATTTGCATGTCGCGTATTGCAGTCTTCGCGGTGCGGAAGCCGGACACGATCCTGAGTTCGCAGCCACCGTTCAATGGGATGTTCCTTTGCTCGAGGGCTACTCGTGGTCTCATGTGCCGAACCGCGGCTCGGGGGATGAATCGTTCTTCGGGCTGCGAAATCCAGGACTCTCCAAACTGATCCGCGAAGGTAACTGCGACGCCGTGCTGTGTTTTGTCGGCTACGTGCGCGCTACTTTCTGGATAGCTTGCAGGGCAGCGAAGTCTTCTAAGACTGCGTTTCTCTTTGGCACGGACACAACCACGCTTGCTCCGCGCGATGGGCGAATGTGGAAGAGCACAGTAAAAAAAATTCTGTGGCCGCGGCTTTTCCGTCTTGCCGATCAGGCGATTGTTCCGTCTTCTGGCGCGCGCGACCTGATGTTGTCACTCGGGTTGCCTGCGGAACGCATCACGCTCACCCCTTACAGCGTGGACAACGATTGGTGGATGAAGCAATCCGTGAGCGTTGACCGCGCCGCCGTGCGAGCTTCGTGGGGAGCATCGGCCACTGACGCCGTGATTCTTTTCTGTGCCAAACTGCAACCTTGGAAGCGCCCTGGCGACCTTCTGCGCGCGTTCGCCGACGCAAATCTTTCGAATGCGCTGCTCCTAATTGCAGGCGAAGGGCCGCTTCGCGCACAACTCGAATCGGAGGCCGCTGCTCTGGGGATTGCGGCGCGCGTTCGTTTCCTGGGCTTCGTGAACCAGTCGCAGCTACCTGCCGTGTATACTTCCGCCGATCTAATGGTATTGCCGTCCGAATACGAACCGTTCGCCGTGGTGGTGAATGAAGCGATGTGCTGCGGATGTCCCGTGGCGGCCAGCGACCATGTCGGCGCGGCTCGCGATCTCGTCGCGCCGGTTCAGCAGGAATTTGTCTTTGCTTGCCGGGACGTCGCTGCGCTCGCCGCTCTTTTGAAAGCTGCACTCGTCGATCGTGCATGTCTCGCTTCGCTGGGACGAGCCGCCCTTGCGCACATGAAGACGTGGTCGCCAGAGCGAAACATCGCGGCTACGTTGGATGCAATTGAGACTGCGGTCGGCCGCAAGGGCCGACGCTCAAGCGCGCCGATTTCCGATTCCTCGGCTGCGCATACTTCTCCCGCCCCTGCGCAAAAATTCCGCGAATGAGGCTCCTTATCTACTCTCATTTCTTTGCGCCGAGTGTCGGCGGCGTCGAAACAGTTGTGTTGTCTCTGGCTCGCGGTCTCGCGGGACTTCGCGGATCCAAAGGCGAGACGGAATTTGAGATTACTCTCGTCGCGCAGACCCCCGCCGAAAAATTCGACGATCAGGCAGTTCCGTTCCGTGTTGTTCGCCAGCCCAATCCAATCCATTTATGGGACTTAATCCGCACCTCCGACGTTGTTCATGTGGCGGGCCCCGCCCTGGCGCCGCTAATCTTCGGATTTCTTACACGCAAGCCTGTCGTCGTCGAGCATCACGGCTATCAGGCGATCTGCCCCAATGGGTTACTCGTTCACCGGCCGGACGATACTGTATGTCCGGGGTACTTCTTAAAGCGCGACTACGCGGAATGCATCGGTTGTCTTGAATCGGAGTCCTCACCGTTCCGGAGTTGGGAGACGCTGTTACTGATGTTTCCGCGCCACTTTTTGGTGCGGCAGGCCTCGGCGAATCTCGCAGTTTCAAATCATTCTTTGAAGCGTTGCAGTCTGCCGCGCTCCTCGGTTGTCTACCATGGAATTGAAGATTCACTCGTCAGGTGGCGGCCATATGACGGATTGTCTCCCTCCCACGACAGAATCTGTTTTGCTTATGTTGGCCGGTTAGTTTCGGAAAAAGGTATCGAGGTATTTCTGGAGGCCAGCCGATTGCTGCGCGAAGAGGGACGTTCCTTCGACGTTCGCCTCATCGGGGATGGGCCCGAACGCTCCAAGCTGGAGGCCATTATTGACCGCGATCAATTGCAGTCTTGCGTCCAACTGACGGGGTCTCTGACCGGAGCTGCCTTCGCGGAAGCCTTGCGCGACGTGCGGGTAGTGGTCATGCCGTCGGTATGGGAAGAGACCGCAGGACTGGCCGCGATTGAGCAAATGATGCGCGGAAGACTCGTCATTGTTTCGGACATTGGCGGACTCGGAGAAATTGTAGGCGACGCAGGTCTGAAGTGCCCGCCGGGTGACGCGACCGCTCTGGCTAGCGCCATGAGAAATGTTCTGCAACAACCGACGCTGATTGATTCGTTCGGCGAAAGCGCGAGAGAGAGGGCTCTGAGTTTTTTCGCTCGCGAACGGATGGTTGCCGAACACGCCCGGGTATACCGCCGCCTTTTGGCCACGTCGGCGATGCCGGGCGGCGGGTGCGCGTGACCTGTCCGAAAAGACAGGTTTGCCGTGCGTCACACAGAAGGAAACTCCACCGAAGCGGCGAGTGCCCGGGGCTACACTGAATTTATGCTACACGGTGTGGAACGCCACCTTGATTTTCCAGTGATTTGAGAGATGGGACCCACCCGTGCCAGGAGAAGGAGATTATGAAACGCGCGATTCTATTCCTCACCGCATTCTTGCTGGCGCTGGTAGCGGCGCGCGGCGTTCTGGCCGCACCGCAATCCAAAGGAACGGCCACTCTCAGCGGCGTGGTCATCGGGCCGGACGACAAGCCCGCCCCGCACGCTACCGTCTCATATCAGTCCTCGGACGGAAGCGCGCCACATGCCGCCCGTGCAGATGCACATGGCCGGTTCACAATTTCGCAGCTCAAGGCGGATAGCTATGACATTCGGGCTTCCGCGAAGGGCATCTTTTCCGATTGGCAAAAGAATATCCCGCTACGGAAGGGGCAGGCGCGGTCCGTCGAGTTGCGGCTGATTTACGCGAAAGAAATGCCCAAGTCCAGTTCGAACGCAAAACCAAAGCAGTAGGGCGACTTCCTATATTGGGGGACTAGAATCGCGAAGCGACTCGCACGTCAATCGATGTCGCTATTGCTGGATGATGAGTTGAGCCAGCTCATGCAGGTCTTGCGCGGACACGTCGGACACAGCGCAAAACTCCATGCCTTTATGCCGCCAATGAACCCATTGATAGCCTTGCCGTGAACCGGGCGGGTGAATCGGTGTGTCCGGTTCCTTAGTAGGCCAGACAAAGACATTGATGAAATGCTTGCGGCGTCCATAGACCAAGGCCGCGACGTTACGCTCGCCAAGAACGTCCAGCCGGCCGCCAATTAGCGGAAATCCTTCGTCCATAAAATCGCGAACGGGCGGAATGAAGTCGAGTTTGCCGTCGAACCAGGGCTTGACCGTGTGCTGATCCGTCGATGCCACGTCGGTGAGATGCCCGGCTTGCAGCGAGCGGATGTGGGCGTCGATGACCTCCGCGGCGGTGACCGATTCAGGGCCAGTCGAGCCGAAATGAGGCACGGCGAGCCATGCCACGCCGGTCACCAAGAGGATGGCAGCCGCTGCGGCAAGCCAGCGCCACGCGGCTATCGACGGACTAGCCGCGCCGGCAGCGGAGATTTTCAGTTCCGCACGAATTTTTTTGCGCAACCCAGCCGGAGCCGTTTCATAAAGTTGCGCGCGTTGAAGCGAAGCGCGCAGCGACTCCGCCTCGCCAAGACTAGTTGTGCAGTCGCGGCAAGTCTCAAGGTGGCGCTCGAATTCGGCGGCACGCATGGCGTCGAGCTCGCCGTCGAGATACCCGTGCAGAAGCGTCCCGGAGAAATCACAGCTCATGGGGCGCCTCCTGCTGGGCAGGCTGCGTGAGGGCGCGCTGCAAGCGCTGCCGCGCCCGTGCCAGCGCGGACATGACCGTGCCGATCGGCGCGCTGGTAATGGAGGCGATCTCTTTGTACGAACAGCCTTCCAGCTCGCGCAAGATGATCACTTCCCGGAAGCGTACCGGCAGGGTTTCAAGCGCGCGGGCCAGCCGCTCGCGATTGTCGCCCGCGATAGCCAAAGATTCCGGCGTCGCGGAAGACTGTTGGTGCAGGTCTTCGTCGAATTCAGTCATGAGCTCCACTTGGCGGTTCTTCTCTAGCCACGTATAACACGTATTGCGAACAATCTGCAGGAGCCATGCCCGGGCGTCGCCGCCATTGAAACCGCGGAAGAAGCGGAACGCACGCAACAGGGCTTCCTGTGCGACATCCTCCGCGTCGTTGCGGCTTCGCAACAGCCAACGCGAAAGATTGAAAGCTGCATCTAGATGAGGCAACACGAGCTGCTCGAAGCGAGCCCGGTCCTGCGAATCCACCACGTCCCAACCCTTCCCCTGGCCCGTCGTACTCATGAATGAAAACCGCCTAGCAGTCGATTTTATTCCCAATTATCTAATTCTTAGGACGAACTAATTTTAGCAGAGTGAGCACACAAATTTGGAATAAGGCGCGGCATCGTGCGGTCTGCTCAAATGAAACACGTCCCATAGCGGCGCGGGAACCCTGGCTCTCTCTAACCCGCGCCGCTCCTGCCAAATATGCGCAGCAGCGGGAGGTGCATACGTGCGTATGCATTGGAGAGACGTGTCTCCAGGAGAAAGAAAGATGGCAAACAGGACAAAAGACGAGATTTTGCACGATCACAACAACGATGGCATCGATCGCCGCGGCTTTTTGAAGTGCATGGCTTGGGCGGGGACGGGGGCGTTCTGCGTCATGCAGGGCGGCGTTCTGAAGTCGTACAGCATGAGCCGCCTTTCGGAGATGAACCCCGCGGACATGAAGGGCGAGTTGAGCTTCGCGCAGATCAGCGACAGCCACATGGGTTTCAACAAACCGGCGAATCCGGATGTTGCGGCAACCCTGCAGGCCGCGGTCGGCAAAATCAATGCGCTTTCCACGCCGCCGGAGTTTTTGCTGCACACAGGGGATATCAGCCACCTTTCGAAGCCCGAGGAATTCGACACCGTCGAGCAGATTCTGAAGAGCGCCTCGGCAAAAGACGTCTTCTATGTCCCCGGAGAGCACGACGTTCTGAATGACGACGGTAAACAATACCACGAGCGCTTCGCCAAGGGGGCTCAGCCGGGCGGGTGGTACAGCTTCGAAAAGAAGGGCGTGCACTTCGTCGGTTTGGTTAACGTGATGAACTTGAAATCGGGCGGGCTGGGCTCGCTGGGGCACGACCAGTTGGAATGGTTGGAAGATGATGTCAAGCATCTGAAGTCCAGCACCCCGATCATTGTCTTCGCGCACATCCCGCTCTGGACGGTGTATCCAGACTGGGGATGGGGAACAGAGGACAGCGCGCAGGCGCTCGCGTACTTGAAAAAGTTTGGCTCCGTGACCGTTCTCAATGGGCATATCCACCAAATCATGCAAAAGGTAGAGGGCAACGTCACGTTTCACACCGCTTGCTCCACTGCGTTCCCCCAGCCTAAGCCGGGCGAGGCGCCTTCGCCGGGACCGATGAAAGTGCCCGCCGAGCAGTTGCGCAGCGTCTTGGGCATCACCGATGTGAACTACGTGCGCGGGCAGCATGCGCTGGCGGTTGTGGACTCGACGCTGGCCTGATCGTAAAGAGAAAGCAAAGACAAACCGGAAAGTTGATTTTCAAAACTAGAGAAAAGGAAGAAAAATCATGAGGAGAAGTGTGTTCGTAGCAAGTTTGCTGGTTACGGCAGTGATGGGCTTGGGCGGAATCGTCGGGGAGCATAAAAGCTTCGCGGCGAGCGCGCAGGAAAAACAGTCATCGTCGGCCGAAGTGAAAATTGATAATTTTTCTTTTGGTCCTGTGGCGATTACGGTGTCCGTGGGAACAACCGTTACTTGGATCAATCGCGACGACATTCCGCATACGGTTGTCAGCACGGACAAAGTGTTCAAATCCAAGGTACTCGACACTGACGAGAAGTTTTCTTACACGTTCACGAAGGCGGGCGAATATCCCTACTTCTGCTCGATCCATCCCAAGATGACCGGAAAAGTTGTCGTCCAGTGATCGCCGGCACAGGGAGGATGGAACTTGAACCCTTTTGACATCAAGGCCGCATTGCTTGCGAAACACGCCCAGCACGTCGTGTTGATCCACTTTCCTATCGCGTTGTTTATTGCCGGCGTCGTGTTTGATTTCCTCGCGCAGAAAACCAGGAAGCGCGGATTTGCCGAGGCGGCCTATTATAATTTGTTGTGCGCGGCGATCTTCGCCGTGCCGGTGGTCGTCACCGGGATCCTCGCTTGGCAGTTCCAGCTTGAGGGGCAAAAGCTCAAAGGCATTTTGCTCATGCACTTGGTTTTGGGTTGCACATCAACGCTCCTCATCTGGATTGCCTGGGGGATGCATCTGCGCGCAAGGCGGCAATCGGCAACCGGGCTTCCGGTCTTTCGTCTGGCCCTCGAAACGATCGGCGTTGCGATCATTGCACTGACTGGGCACCTTGGCGGATTTCTCAGCGGAGTCAATGGCCCCAACTAGTACCTTTAAGAGCCAGGCAGAGCGCACCTTTTAGCCGCAAAGCACTGTAAATAAATGAGATACGCGAGTAGCTCTCATTGAAGACTAGCTATGGCCTAGTACCACGACCACGGTACCCTGCCGACTGGCTCTAGCGGCCCATTGAGGCCCGCACATCCGGTGCGTAGTCTTCTAAGAACGGGTTGGGGGCCGCGCGGGGACAGCGGCTCCGCAAGGGGCCGTGTGCGAGCTACCCAACCCGCCACTCTCTATTCGACCTCGCTGCGGTCGGCGCTCGAACACTCAAAACCAAGCTTTCCATCACCCCAAACCAATCTCTAAGCCTTAAGCAAAGATGGGCCGCCCCCGTGCACTCCACACTGCGGTTTCTTGCTTCATTACACAAAGGCTGCGGCATCATAGACTTGAGGAGTGCATCGGCCTGTGACTGAACGATTCAGACGACATGTGGAGCAATTGGCGGACAAGCTCCTCGCGCCCACTCTTGTTGTGTCAGCCCTGCTTTTGGCAGCCGTCTCTTGCGCGCAAACCACGCCAGCCGCCAACCCTGCCCCTGCCAAATTGCGCACCGAAACGGTCGCTGCCTTCGACCGTTACATCCGCCTCACCGAAGAACGCAACGACGTGGAACTGAAGCGCGGCTCGGCGCTCTTGTGGATCGATTCGCTCCCCGAAGCTCAGCGTACCGAGGCCTACGCCGCTCTAAAGCGCGGTGACGTGCAGATCCATCAGCTCAGCACGCTTGACCACGGCAAGCCCATCGTCTGCCCGGGCGGACTAATTCATCACTGGGCCGGCGTGGTTTTCATCCCCGGCGCGAAGCTGGACGATGTCCTCGCCATTCTGCAGGATTACGATCGCCAGTCCACCTATTACGCTCCCGACGTGGAACGCTCCAGGATCGAGTCGCATGACCGCGATCGCTTCCGCGTGTTCCTCCGCTTCCGGCGCCACAAAGTGATTACCGTGGTGCTCGACACCGAGCATGAGGTCCGCTATTTTCACGACTCTCCTGGACGCGCCCACAGCCGCAGCTCCGCAGTGCGCATCGCAGAAGTCGAAAATCCAGGCAAAAGCGACGAACGCGAAAAACCGCCCGGGGAGGACGGCGGCTATCTATGGCGCATGGAAACCTGGTGGCGGATGGAAGAACGCGATGGCGGCGTCTACGTCCAGAGCGAAGCCGCCTCGCTCACACGCGATATTCCCACCGGCCTCGGCTGGCTGGTCGGCCCGTTCGTCACGAGCATCCCCAAGGAAACGCTCGTTTTCACGCTGGAGGCCACGCGAAAGGCAGTTCAACTCAAAGCAAGTAAGTAGACTCTCTGCAGGAATCGCTCGCTAACCGTGCGGATCACTCTTCGACTTGGCAGCTCTAAGCAGTTCCCATAGCGCAGCGGCATTACGATCCCAGTCCCATTCGACAACCGTCTTAGCCGCAGCTTCACCAACCTTCCGCCGTACATCTGGCTCCGCTTGAAGATGCTCAATCAGCCGGGCCAGGGTTGGCGCGTCGCGCGGATCGCGAAGAACAAACCCATCGACACTGTCGTGAATGTAGTCACAGGTACCCGCATAAATGGAGGTAATCACGGGCAAGCCGCACGCCATGGCTTCGGCCACGGGGAGGGGGAAAGCATCTTCCCGGCTTGGGCTGACGTAAACGTCCGCCGCACAGTAAAAATCTAGCACGTCGGGACTTGAAGGCTCCCAATGGCAGCGGTCGTGCACGCCGAGTCGCGTTGCGCTTGCAACGAACTGCTCTGCGTTGTCGTTGCCAACCACCAGCAATCTGATTGGCAAGCCGGGAAGAGCGGCCATGACTTCCAAAGTGGTTGGCAGGCCTTTGTTGCGCCAATCATTGCCAATCAGAAGCAGAACGAATTCTTCGTCGCGAAAACTTCGCCTTTGCCGTGATTCCGCGCGCCGCGCAAGCCTGGCTGCCACAGAAAAATGTTCCATGTCCACTCCATTCGGGACGACGCAAACATGTTCCCGGTGAAAGTACTCCTTTAGAAGGCTGGCCGTTCGCATGGAAACCGCCGCAAGAGTGGCGCTCGGATCCGTGTAAATCCGCCGTTCCAGCTCGGTGAGCAGTCCGTAGTAGGCCCGGCGGTGCAGCCTTCGAAAAAAACCGGCCCGCGCACTGCACTCATTATTCTCTTCGCGCGCGAGCTCCTTCAATCGATGAAACAGCGCGTGAACGATCACGACATCCGGATGCAGGCAATTGATTCCCGGCGACAGAACCAGATCGTAAGAAGCGCCGCCAAATGTCGTGTGCCACCATCGCAAAAAACCGTTCAAGAACATCCAGGCGAGAAATTGCGCCACATGCGGACCTGGAATAGACGGAACCTTGTGCCAGAAGACGCCGGCCGATGTTGTCGACGGAGCCGATTGTGGCGAGCGCGGGTCGCTGACCTGAAGGTCTTCGACGCGCTGCGCATAGAGGTGAATCTCGCAGCCGTAATCCCGTGCTAGCCGCTCGAGCAATTCCGCAAGCGCGCGCTCCGTGCCGTGGCGGCGGTCGATAAAAGGCGAAACAACGGCGAGTCGCAAGTCAGCGTATCCAGCGCCGCGCAGGTTGGGTTAAGGGAGCGTTGGCCGCGAACTGCGGCGACGGCGCGAGGCTGGGAAGCCGGAACAGCAAGCCCAGCAGCAGCCAAAAATAGGCGTTCAATAAGAAATCTTCGTAAGCTTGAATCCCGCCATACGTGGCCGGAAAAAGCAAGAAAAACGCGTACCAGAAAATTACGAAGCCGAGCGGAAACCAGGGCGAACCCTTCAGCCGCTTGACTACCTTCCATGCGGAAAACAGAATTGCCACGCTCATCACCAGCCAGAGGATCAGCCCTACTATCCCCATTTCCACAATGAGTGTGCCGTAGCCGCTTTCGACGCCCACGCCCACCGGCTTCACGTTAAAAAATCGCGCGACATATTGCCCGCCGAGCCCGCTTGTTCCGATGCCATAGCCGTAGGGCCAGCGCTCATAGCTGAAAGCACCGAGAAAATTCTGCACCGGATACGTCCAGCCGCGGTTCACGAGTTCGTTGGTTGGGCTGCTCGGCAGAAGCGTTTCTTCGTATACGGCGAGCCGCGACAAAAGAGCATCCGGGTAGGCGTAGAACAGCAAAATAATCCCCAGCCCCATACCGATTGCGACTCGCTGAATGGAACGGAACACTCTCAACGCTTCCCCCTGCCTCCACGGGGCGCCCCAGACAAACGCGACACTGGTTACCACAGCATTGATTATCCCCCAGATGAATGAGGCTCGGGACGAGGTCAGGAATGCTCCGGCCGCCGTCACAGGTAAGGCGATAAACGCGAGCGCTCTCCCTTTTCTATGGCGCAGGAGAAGGTAGCCGCTGAAACCCAGAACTAGAATCCAGGCCACCATGATGAAATTAGCATAACGGCCCGTGCTGACGAAAACGGAGGTGGGCCGGTAGGCGACCAGGCCAGTGACAGGCGAAACGCGATATAACCCGCTCAGGAGACGGATGTCTTCGGCCTGAACCGCGGGATTCAAAAAGGATGGACCTAGAATGGATTGAGCTATTCCCAGAGAAACGATGATGAGAACCAGAAGCAAATTCACGGTGAAGAAACGGCGCAGCTCCGCCTCGGAATTCAGAAGCGCGTAACCAACAATAATTAATGGAACGTAATAGAAAAACATTTTGAAGCCCATCAGGCCGTATCCGATACTGGTCGAGGCCGGATTGAATATCTGCATAGCGCCGAACCAGATGAAGATCAGCAACGGCATGAGAAAGGGAGGGCGGAAGAGCGGAACTTCCTTTCGGCGAAAGGCCGTGAAAAACGAGATGTACACGACTAGGACCAAAAAGTCCTTGGCAAAGTAGATCGCCATGTTATTGCCGAGGAATTTCCGCGCAAAATCCTCGAACAGCAGCCAGCTTAAAAAAAGGTACACGCCATTGCGCCAGTTGTTGAGGATCGCCACGACGACCACTCCGCCCGCGATGCACATGGCAGCATAAGCCAGCCCGGTCATATCGTCGTTGATCACATACTGCGCTGCTTCGTAAGCGGCGTACGCGCCCGCGACGAAAAGGCCGAAGACGATAAGCGGGCGCCTTCTGAACTGGCCTGAAGATAGAGCCGATGCAATTCTCATAGTTTGGCTTTGCGCCGGGACTCCTGATTATTGCTGAGTCTCAGGCATTCTGAAAGGGGCATCGCGCCTTGTCGTTCAGGCTGTCTGGAGCTGGGAGCTGTCTTGATTTGTACTGCTTTGGTGGCGTAGAACCCGGAATTGAACCCCCGATGTTAAAACCCGATGATAAACCCATGACAAAAAGTTGCCATTCGAGGGCTATGTGTTCTGCGTAACAGCATCCGTACGCCCCGCGCGCCAGTACTCATCCCTGGCGTTTTTGCTTCCGGAGACCGCTCCTGTGGCCTAAGTCTTTTATTCGGCTCACTTTATGAGACACGCCGTGTTTTGCACGGTTTTATTGCAAGCAACTTCTTTAGAACCAACACTTACAAGGTCGCCCGCAAAAGTTGGCTTAAAACGAGTCATATAAGAGTTAAATCATTTAGAATTAAAACTTATGAAAAAAAGGGGGAGGGGTGGGCGTGTTACGGTTAACTTAGCTGCTTCCGCCCCGGCGTTGATCACACCCGTCATTCAGCGCGATCAGCGCCCTGTAAGAGAGTAGCGCCCAATCTCTAATCGAGGCGCTGCGTGGTGTCCAGTGGCTGGACCGCCGGCTGGTTGCGGGCAGCGAGTGTTCTTGAAACGGCAATCTTGATGGCGACCGCCCAAACGGCTAAATCCACCGGTAAGAACAGAAGCCGGCCCTTCACTAGGTTTCGTCCCATTCTGATCACCGTCCACTTCGACCGGTCCAGGATCAATCGGCTTAGCGGATAGTCCTTCGGCGACTCCCAATCGTTGCGGGACAGCTCTTTTTTTGCGAACTCGGTAACCGAATTATTCTGTATGGAGACGCAGTGGCTCTGTGCCACGAAGTGAATGTCCCAGCCGGCCGCGCGAATCCGCTCGCAAATATCAACATCCTCCCAGAAATTGCCCAGGCGCACGTTGTAGCGGCCGACCGTTTCCATGGCCTCCCTCCGAAACAAGACCGCATGCCCAGGAGCGAAGTGGGCTGAGCCCGTTGCGGGGCCAAATTTGGTCTCCTGGAACCGCATCCGCCAGCGCGACAGAAGCCGTTCGGGATGATCGGGGACTATTCGCGTGAAGCAGACGCCGGCTTCCTTGTGTTCTGACAGATAATTTACGCATGTTGCCAGCCAGTCTTGGGCTGGCAATACCTCGCAATTGACGCAGGCGATGAGTGTAGCAGTGCACTTTGCGAGTCCAGCATTGCGCGCGGCCGCGTTTCTTTGATTCTGGGGTAAACGGGTCAGCGAGACTTTACCCGCAGCCTCGATGCGCTTTGGGACCCTGGCAGGAACCGCAGAACCGTCATCGATCACAAAAATTTGGGAAACAGGATACGTCTGTCCGAGGCAGGCATCCAGCGTGGCTTCGATAGCCTCCGGGCGCTCGTTGAAGACAGGTACAACTACTTCCACGGTTTCAGAAGTCTGTGTGGCGGACTGGTTCGTCAGATTCATCCTGCTGCCTCCTGCCCACGCTGTTCCAACCAGCTTGCTAGCATGTGACGCAACTCAATAATTTCGGTTCGGAAGCGCCGTGGAACGCGCGATCACGTCTCCATATGCCTCATCACCGACAAAATCAGGAAGGCGTTTACAAAGCTCCGGGCCGCTCATCCAACTTTCAGAAGCATGCTTCAACTCAAGCCCACGGCTGAAATTGAATTCGTAGCCGCTTGACAATAGCGGAGACTCGAAGCAGCGCGTAGCTACCTCCGGAAGGATTCGAGCATACTCGAAAATGAGAGCACGCGGCCGGAACGACATTCCCGCAAGCACATGATCATCATAGCCCTCGGCATCGATCTTTACGAACGCGGGGAAACCGTAGCGATGTGCCAGCTGGTCCAATGTGACAACTTCCACCTCCACGCTCTCAAGCCAGCGTACACCCTGGTGAATTGGAGCCCGTTTCGCCTCCTCGTAATAGGCTTCGGCAACGGTGCTGAGCACCGAATCCTCGCAGATTCTCAATTTCAGCTTCCCAGGTGCATCGCCTGCGGCGCAGTTTTCTACTCGAACATCCCTAACCTTCGCGAGGCGCAATAACTGTTCGCAGCAACGAGGATTTGGCTCGACGGAAATGACTCTGCCACCGAGGTCGGTAAAGATCTCCGAGTACCTACCCAGGTGAGCGCCGACATCGAAAACCAGATCACCCCTCCGTATGAATGCGGAGTAAAAGCTCCGCATCTTCAGGCGGTGAGCAAATCTATCGCGATCGAAAAGGAATTGATAGCCTGACCGTAGCGGAGAGAAAACCCGACTGCCGAGGAACATTTCCCTCGCGGTAGCTTCAAGTTTGCCCATATTTAATCGCAAGATTGACGAGACTCCCCATGCTGCATGAACCGATACTAGTCTACCGCAACCGAATCGCGTAGTCGCTGCATCGGCCACAAACTGATATTCTCCTGAAACCAGTGAACAGACATCAACGTTTCGGAGAACTCCTATGAGTAAGGCTCTACTCGAAAAAATTGTAGCGGAATTGCCGGGGTTTCACTGTGGAGACACAGAGACAACACAAACCTTTTCTGAGAAGCGCAGTTCTCTCCGCGGCCCCATAGTCCAAAACATTTTGAACAGGGTGCCTGCGTGTTACGGCATCGAGCCAGAGCTCGCGCGCTTTCTGTTTGATTCGGCTTCCGACAAGAGCAAGACCCTGGAAACTGGTTCAGGGATCTCCACGCTGGTTTTTGCTCTACGCCAGACCAAGCACATCGCGATCACTCCAAGCGCTGAAGAAGCTCCATGCTCGGGGGTTTCCTTCGCGAAGATCCGCGCTGGCATTTGGAGCGGGCCCTCGGCAGGCGCACTTTGATCCTGAAAAAAGTCTCCCAGTCCGCCCACGACGTGGCCCGGCACATGCAACCGTACATAACTCGAAGGTACGGCCGAAGAGCGAAGCATCTCAACGCCCTCGGCATACATCGCGGCCTGAAATTCTGAGGCGGTCGTCAGGCCGTCGCCGAGCGGGTTTATGTTCCGCTCGACAAAGCCTTCCAGTATCAGCCTACATTTCCTGGTCCGCCCTCTTTCCACCAGCCGCCTCCACCGCCTTGCTCCCTGCGCCCCCCGTGATCGAATCCCTCCTCAGTCCGTGAAGCCAACCCGAAATGCGGTTAACCCCTTTATAATCCGCACTTCCGGAAAACGTGCCTGTAACTCCTTTAGAATCAGCACTTCCAAAACGCGGGACTTAAAACCCTTTAGAATGAACACTTACAAAAAACCCCCCGGGGGAGGGGGGCCCCTACCTCGTCTGCCTTGAGCGTCTCTTGCAATAGGTCGCAGACCTCGACTCCACGTCGTCTCTCTCCGCTACTCACTACCCACTATCACTAATCACTGCTTCTCAGAAACAACGCCCTTCCGCAACCGTCAAACAACCCAGCGGGCAAGTGTGCCCCGGAGGTGCCTAAATGGCCGGAACTCTTAGCCAGGATCTGCGCAGCGGCTTTCGCATGTTGAAGAAAAGCCCGGGTTTCACCTTCGTCGCCGTCCTCTCGCTCGCTCTCGGCATCGGCGCCAACACGGCCATCTTCACCATCATCAACGCCGTCTTCCTGCATCCCCTCCCGGTCCAGGAACCCGCTCAGCTCGCCGAAATGTTCACTCGCGACACCAAAACCGTCGAAGCTAACGCCAATTTCACGCTGACCCCCACGTCGCTGCCCAATTATGAGGACTACCGCGACCAGAACACCGTCTTCACTGGCCTGGCTGCCGTCACGTTCGCTCTCCCCCTCAATTGGGGCGGCCAAGCCGAGCCACAGCAGCTCCAGGCCTCTATGGTCAGCCCGAATTTCTTCGATGTTCTCGGCGTCAAACCCTATCGCGGCCGCTTCTTTTACCCGGACGAAGGCAAAAAGATCGGCGCTGACCCAGTCGCCATTCTCAGTTATGCTCTCTGGGCGCGCCGCTTTGGTTCCGATCCCGGCGTCGTCGGCCAGACCATCACTCTCAACGCCACCTCCTACACCGTCATCGGCGTCGCGCCGCCCAATTTCAAAGGCATCGTCTCGCTCGCTCCTCCCGACGTTCTCTGGATTCCCCTCAGCATGCGCGACTACGTCCTTACCGGTCAGCTCAAAGCTCTCCAAAATCACCGCCGCATGCGTTGGATAAACATCGTTGGCCGCTTGAAGCCCAATGTCAGCGTCGATCAGGCTCGCCCTGCCATGAAAACGATCGCCTCCGCTCTCGAGAAGGAATACCCCCGCGATAACCCGGGCCGCACCTGCGAGCTTTACCCACTCAACCAATCCGCACTCGGCATCAACCAGCGCGCTCAGTTCTCTCTCGCCGGTGGCGTCCTGATGGGCGTGGTTGGCCTCGTGTTGCTCATCGCCTGCGTGAATCTGGCTAACCTGCTGCTCGCGCAAGCCGCCAAACGCGAAAAAGAGCTCACTCTGCGCGCTGCTCTCGGTGCCGGACGTTTCCGCCTCGTTCGCCAGCTCTTAACCGAAAGCATGCTTCTCTCACTGCTTGGCGGCCTGGCTGGCCTCCTGATAGCTCTCTGGGGTAAAAAGCTCCTGTGGTCTTTCAGGCCGCCGTTTCTTCCCGAGGGCTCGATCGATATTTCCTTCGATTCTCGCGTTCTCTTCTTCACCCTTACAATCTCTCTGCTAACGGGTTTTGTCTTCGGCATCATCCCCGCTCTCAAAGCGTCCAACACCGATCTCAACGAAGTCCTGAAAGCCGGTGGACGCGGTGGAACCATGGGATGGGCTCACAACCGCATGCGCAGCTTGCTGGTGGTTTCGGAAATCGCGCTTGCTCTCGTCGCTCTCATCGGCGCAGGCCTCTTCCTGCGCAGCATGCAGAAAGCGCAGGAGATTAATCCCGGTTTCGAGTCGAAAAATCTCTTCCAGTACAATTTTGATCTTGGAGCGCTGCGCTATGAGCCCGAGCACGGCCAGCAGTTCTTCCGCGATGCCGTCGAGCGCGCCAAATCCGTTCCCGGCGTGGCCGATGCCACCGTGTCCTCCGATGGCATCCTCAACGGAGGCTTTGTAGGCACAGTTTTTCGCGCAGGCGAGCAAAGCGATCCCAACAACCGTGGCACGCTGGTCGGTTTTGACGACGTGCTGCCGGGTTATTTCGCCGCCCTCCACATTCCCACGATCAGTGGCCGCGACTTCACGGATTTCGACCGCGAGAACACCACGCACGTGGTCATCGTCAACAAAGCCATGGCCGATCTGGTTTGGCCGGGCCAGGAGCCGCTCGGCAAACGCTTCACGATCGTCGTTGACCCCAATCAATACGAGGTCATTGGCGTCGTTGCTACAACACTCGTCAACCAAGTAGGCGAAGATCCTCAGCCTGTGGCTTATATGCCGATGCGCCAGCAGTATTCTCCGGCCGGCTCGATCGTTGTGCGCACGACCGGCAATCCCGAAGCGGCGATGGGCGCGGTTCGCGCTCAGGTCAATCAGCTTGACCGAAATCTCGCGCTGACCAACGGCCAAACCGTGGAGCAGATCCTCTCGCAAGGCCTCTGGGCCGCGCGCATGGGCGCAGCTCTCCTCGGTCTGTTTGGCCTCCTCGCTCTCATTCTCGCCTCCATCGGAATCTACGGCGTTTTGTCTTATTCCGTCGCGCAGCGCACCAGCGAAATCGGCATCCGCATGGCCCTCGGCGCGCAGTCAAAACAGGTGCTGAAGCTCGTCCTCAGGCAAGGGATGCTCCTCGCCGGAGCCGGCGTTCTCGTGGGCATAGCGATCGCTCTGCCGATCACGCGTTTCGCCTCAACTCTGCTCTACGGCGTCAGCGTCTGGGACCCCGTCACCTACATCTCCATCTCTCTCTTGTTGACGGCCGTAGCCCTGTTGGCCTGCTATATCCCCGCGCGTCGCGCCACGCGCATCGATCCCTTGGTCGCCCTGCGCTTCGAGTAACGACATGGCCAAACATGCAAGCTCCAAAGCCGGGAAGGCGGAGCCACAGCGAAAATGGGCCATGTCCTGTGGATTTCTGGACGCGCAGACACGTCGCCATGACACGTCCCGGCCGCAACCGGCCGTGACGTCCGCACTAAGACTTCTCTTTTCTATAACTTACAGACTGGCGCGGCCACACTTTTCTCGGCGAGCCGCATGCACTCCTTTCGTTCGAGTATGCAACACCATCGAACGCAACGAGGGCTGCAGCCATGTCAGCCAAAAATCTCACCCGCAATGTCCGCCGACCCACCGCAGCAAAACTTTTTTCCGCGCGCGCGCTAGCAGCGCTTGCTCTCTCGGCGCTCGCGTTAACTTCCTGGACTGCCGATCGCCTTTGGCCGCGGCACATGCGCGTTACAGCGCATCATCGGCATCTTGCTCCGAAAGTCCACGGCCGAAATGTCGCGCTTCCGTTCTCGCGCGAAGTGGCTTGCGCCGAAATTGCTTCGTTCGACGATCAACTGGAGGCTTTTCTGCGCTACGAATACCTTCGCGGGCGCGATCCGGACGACGCTTCGAAAATCTTCCTGACGGCGGGGCGCACCGGCACTCGCGCGACCTACAACATTTTTCTGCTGGTCGAAAACGATCAGCTCACCGCCATCCCCCGTCTCAACCGAATGGAATCTCACGGTCTGATCACTCACTACGAGCTTGTCGCCTGGACGCGGCAGGATCTTGCTTTCGCACAACAGCAGAGCCGCATGTTCGAGAACGCCTACAACGTCCCCACGGAACAAAAACTCGAAACGCTTCCTTCTTTTCAATTGCTTCCCGCGCTTGCGGATTTTCTTGTTTTCAAATCGCAAACCGACTGGCGCGTCGTCGGCCAAAGTTCGCGAGCGCCTCAGCCGCTCACTCATCATCAGGCGCTTCGCCTCGCTTCCGACATTCTCGACGTCGCGCATTTTTACAATCTGCCGCTGGATTATTTTCTCGGCGTGGGCGCGATGGAAAACAACTACATGGATGTGAACGGCGATCTCACGCACGCCGTTTGGAAAAAGCGCGCCGAGCGCGGCGACATCGTGCTCGAGCGCGAGCGCAAGCGTGTGCTCGTCAGCGACTATTCGATTGGAACATGGCAAATTTCGCGCGAGACTCTTCGCGCCGCGCATCAGCTCTATCTGAAGGACAAGCGGCACTACGACGAGTTGCCGCCGCGGCTGCGTCCTTCGCGCGATCTCGATGTGAATTCGGTCAACAGCGAAGTGCTTACGACGTACGCTGGACTTGTTCTGCGCGATTTGCTGGACCGCTTTGGCGGCGACGTCGATCAGGCCATTGGGGCGTACAACGGCGGCATTCGCAATCCCAACCCAGCCTATGCGGCTGGCGTGAAAAACGTCGCTCTCTATGCGCGCAGGGTGCTCGAACACACGCCGCTGCCCGCAGCAAAATCTCCCGCGGCCGCTCTGCCGAATGGCACGGTGCTGTAAGTTGCGTGCTGGAGTTACGTGTTGGAGTTGCGTGCTGCCATTGCGCACTCTAGCGCGGCGTTGTTCTCACCGGCTTGGCGCTACTTAGCGGAGCGGTTCACCGCGCCTGCCCGGATGGGCAGGTTCTTGAATCGTGCGAACCTGTACGTTTTCGTTGTTGCCTAGTTTCCGAGCGTCCGCCTAGAGTAGTTGTGGGCTGGTTCTCAGTTTCAAAAAATGAAATCAATTTTTGGTCTTTCCGCACGCAAGCCAAAACCCTCTCCCCTCGAGGGCTCCGGCGACTTCCGCGTCCAGGCAGCCGAATTCAATCCGCAGAAAATTTCGCGCCATGAGTGGTGGCTGTGGTTCTCCGCGTTGCTGGTCACCGTGCTCTCGGGTGTGGCCTTCCTGCTGTCCTCGATTCATTCGTTCTTTCGGCACGCGGATTATTTTTACGAAATCCGCTCCGATCAAGCGCGCTGGGCCACGCTCTGTTTGGTTCTCATTTTTAACGCCTGGCTGGTCTATCGCCAGTGGTCGTTCCGGCGTATGCGAAGGCAATCCACGGGGCTGCCGGTCGATTCGCCGGCTGCTCCACTGCAGATATTGGAATCGGTTGGCCTTGATCCGGTAACGGGCTTGTACACGCGCTCTTCCCTCGAACAGCATCTCGGAAAAGAGATCGCCCGCGCGCGGCGCCAAAACACGGCGTTGAGCCTCGCCACTGTTCACGTGGACGAGTTCGCTCATCTCAGCGCGCGCTATGGCAAGTCCGCAGTGGACGCCGCGCTGAAGGAACTCGCTCGCCGCCTGAAAAAGGCCAGCCGCGGTTCGGATATTGCCGCGCGGCTCAGCGAGGATGATTTTCTACTGTTGCTTCCCGAGTGCGGCGTGAACGAGGTGAAGCAGGTTTTGGGCCGGCTTGGCGCCGTCGAAGTGGGTTCGTCTGGTCAAAAAACCCCGCTCAACTTCACCACCGGCTGGGTGGACTATCAGCCCGGCGATCTGCCCGCCGATTTGCTCAAGCGCGCAGCGGATCTTCTGCATCTTTACGACACGGCCGCCCACGACAGCTTTTCCACGACGCTCGCGCCGCATTAATATCGTGAGTGTCGTGTCCCGGCAAAAGCCGCTATTTCGTGACTAATCGGAAAACATGGATGGACACCCTAGCGTGAAAATACTCTTGTGCTGATGGACTCTGGGCCGTAGAATTGCCAGCCGCCGGGGCGAAATCTATGTGCACAGAACTTGACGGTCTGAAACGCGATGCTGTCCAGGTGTTCCGCGAGGTCCGGAATATTCGCAGATCCAAAGACGTGTCATTTGACGAAGACGCGGAATTGAACGGCAAGAAACACAAAAGAATCCATGCCGTGCTTAAGCACCTGCTTGTCGGGCATGAAGGCAAACCTTGTCCCGCTGGGGACAGACCGATTGTGAGACTTCCACAGGCTCTTAGATGAGGCGCGCATAGGCATTGTTCCGGCGTAAGTTTATGGCGAACTGTGATCGGAAACGAACCTGCGACAGCCAATCGTGGTTAAGCCCTCTCCTTCTCTCGTCGAAAAACGTTCCCCAGTCTTAGATTCCCGGCAACCTATTTTGCGAATTTCCTTCGCTGAATCGCTGGTTCCCTCTAGAATTCGCATGACCTGAAGAGAGACAGAACGAGAGTTCGACTGGCACAGGAGCGTTTATGAAAGCTGCGCAGCCTGCAAAACCTCCGAGAGTTCTGGTGATTGACGTCGGCGGCACGAATGTCAAGCTGCTGGCGACGGGGCAAAAAGAGGCGCGAAAGTATCCGTCCGGCCCGACGATGACGCCGCGCAAGATGGTCC
>Ga0210396_10000297_pt1 | contig 72389 bp, 68 predicted proteins | sample IncBWH17OmetaG_FD_155466 | JGI IMG/M metagenome (GOLD analysis project Ga0210396, IMG submission 155466) | Forest soil microbial communities from Barre Woods Harvard Forest LTER site, Petersham, Massachusetts, United States - Inc-BW-H-17-O ... | reverse complement strand
GCGACGATCTCCCCGGCCGCGACCGACAACGACACATCCGCCAGCACCCGCAGCCGCTCCGCACCACGATCAAAAGCCTTCCAAACCCCATCCAAAACCAGCACCGGCTCACCCACCACCAACCTCCAGTACGGTTGCTATAGCCTAGCCGGACCAGCTTCTCGCGGTGCTTTTGCTTCCCCTGTGCCGGCCGGAGGTGACACCGTCGTGACGGCCTCCCTGAGCGTCGCCCCGTCCTAGAGCGATGTCCGCCCCTGTGGGTCGCGTCCTCAAGATTAGCTGCGTTTGGCTTACCCGCCGCCGCGGCAGGAGGCGCGCACGCGGTGGAGCCCGAGGCGAATACGTCCCTTTGCGGTTCCAAGCGAGACGCCCTGAGCAGCTGCGATTTCAGCGTGGGTCCGTCCCTCAAAGTACGCTAGCGCGAGTGCCTCCTGCTGGTTTGCAGGCAACGATCTAATGGCCGCAGCCAGCCCGCGTAGCTCTTGGCGCCGGATCATGATGGTCCCTGGGTCGGCGTCCTTCGCCGTGAGGTAGCTGAGACCCTCGTCGGTGTCCTCACGATTGCGACCATGCCATGCCCGTTGGCGGAGAGTGTCGATCGCGCGGTGATGGACAATGGACAGGATCCAAGCTCGTGCGTTCCCGCGTGCGGAGTCATAACTCGCCCCAGTAGCTCGCCAAAGAGAGCAAAATGCCTCTTGGCAGACGTCATCCGCTAGTTCCGGCGACCCGCACAGGCGCAACGCGAATGAATATGCCGCCCCATGATGTTGGCGATAGACGACCTCAAATGCGTCGTTGTCGCCCTCGGCTACACGCCTGAAAAGATCAGAGTCTGAACAGCAGGTCCCGCTCTGCAGCGTGGGAAGCCCCGCGAGTCCCGCGTACCGCGATCGCAACGAGGGAGCAGTTCGAGGTCGCACCGCCGGCTCGGCGCTGAGGCAGCCTGCGTTCGTCAGGACCTCGAGAGATCGACTCGGGGGCGGTGTGCGTGCTCGCCAACGAGCGCTCGGCTCGTGGTTGTCTCGGTTGGTTGCCGGATAGTGGAGTTGCCGCGACATTTGCCGCGAGCATCTTCTCCTCCGAGAATGTCGCTCAATCCGGCCCCGTTTCTAAAATAAGCCATGCGTTTATTTAGAAAGTGGACCGCCCGAGAACACAGGGAACCGCCCCGGCGGCATGGCCCTCACTACGGTGAAATCGTTTCTGACTCACGACGGCCCCTCGGTGCGCGAGACCCGTGCAGGACACCGACCGGCAGCGCACATAGGGCACACTGCGGCTCGGGCGACTGCGCTATCCGTGCGGCACAGTCAGCCGAGACGGGGGTCGCGTTGCCAGGAGGTACCGGTGTGGATAGAGTCAAACGCGCTGAGAAGTGACAGTCGATGCGTCGTCCCGCGAAGGCAGCGGCGGACGGACAAGATCGTGCGCTGAGTAGTTGCCGTGACCGTCAACTTCACGGTAATAGTAAACGTGAGATTGACCTTGAGAGTCGGAGGATAGCTGTGAACGTCAGGGCACCCGAGCGGCGCGATTTACAGCGTATTCGCGAATCGCAGCGGGTGCCCTATTCGTCCAGGTCGCGAGCCAGCGCAAGTGTGGCTGGGTAGCGTGCGACCCGGAGTCCGAGCCTTGCGATCGCGACCGCCATGCCGATCCGCGCCTCGCGGCGCGACGCCCTTTCGCCTCGACGCATCGGGCGGTAGCGAGCCGACACGGTGATGGTCGCGGACGTCACTCAGGAATTCGCCGAGGATGGCTGCTACGACTTCCTGTACGGCGGCGTGGTGATCGGACGGCTGCTGTGGATCACCGACGCCGACGACCCTGAGCACCCCACGCGGGGATGGTGGTTGTCTATCCCCGGCGTCGAGGACGAGTTGATCTACCGCGTGCCGGCCGACCTGTTCTCGGATCTGCCGCGCGCACGCTCCATAGGCGTCTCGGCATCGCTCGGCCTGGCCATCCACATGCTGGCCGATCGCGTCGAAGGACTGCTCGGCAGTCCGCCCTCGATGTAGCCCACCGAACGGGGGGGCAGGCCGTTTGTCGTCTACCCCCGGCACGTATCTTTCGCGTCGTATGGACACAGGTCGGCAAGAGGGCGACGACATGGGCCGTGCCACGGACGGCGGGCGCCGCTCGCACATCGCTCCCGGTGCGGGCGACGCCGGCCCACCGCGCGAAGCACCGGAGCTGCCGCTGCGCAACCCGCCGCGGATGCTGAGCCATCTCGGCCGACACCTCGGCTGGCACACGAGGACCGTCAACGTCACCGACCAGCTCGAGCAACGTCTCGGTTGCCTTGACCGCAGCGAATGGCTGCGAGTCAGGTCTCTCCCGCTGGAGAAGGTGGAGGTGGCGGTCCCGTTCGTGCTGTTCGGCCCGACGGGCGTGTTCATCCTGCAGGCCAGCCGCGGCTACTGGCTGGACACGGACATCGATCTGATGGCCCGCGCCGCCAGCGCGCTTGGCCGAGCGATCCGCGACTACCCGGACCCTGTCCGTCCGTGCGTCGTGATCCTCGACGGCACCAGCCAGGAACGCCAGCACTTCACCGGAACGGGCAAGGGACCGTGCTGGATCGTGAGTGACGGACGTCTGCTGCCGTGGCTGCTGCGTTTCCGCGACTACGGCTTCTCGCAGGGCGACATCGCCCGCCTTCATGGGCTTGCCAATCCTGCGCGGATCAGAGAGACCGAACGCTTAGCCATCCCGCGCGGTGCCGGGCACTCACCGGGAACTGCGCCGGAGGACCACTACTTCCCCGGCTGAGCCCCGCGGTGCAACGGTCAAGCAGCAGCGTCAATCGGCCGATGTCAACTGGCCGACCACACGAAATCTGCGTGCTACGATGCAACCGAACGACACGAGTTATCGGACTTTCCCGGTAGTTGGGTCCATAGCTCGTTGGGTCAGGTCGCAAACGGCACTTGTAGACAGGGGCAACGGGAACCCAGATGAGCTCGCCAGTTGAGCAGTTGCGTGATGGCGTAGGGGCCGCGGAGTGGCAGGCGCTGTCGGCGGGGCTGAGCGAGGACGCCTTGGGCTCGCTTGCGCAGCTGGCGCTCGCCGACGACATGGCGGCAGCAAGGGCAGCGCTCATCAGCACGGTGATCGAGGCGATCCCCGAGTGGGGCGACCGGGCGGTGTTGGTCGCGTGCTCCCGCGTGTCGCAGGAGACCTTCGACGCGGTGATTCGCGAGGACAGGAGGCAACGGTGACTGTCCGCGTTCCTGGCCGTAGTCGCAGAGACGAAGCCGAAGAGATCGTCAACGCCAACCTGAAGCCGATGATGGAGGAGATGCTGCGCAACGTCGGCGCGAAGATGCGCGCGGCGCGCACACCGCTGAATCGCCACGACCTCGAGGCCGCCTACAACGAAGCCTGGCATGGCGTCACGGAGCACATCATCAAGGGCCGCCCCGTAACGAGCCTCGCCGGTCTGCTGTTCACGATGATGCACCGCCGCGCCCAGGACATCTACATCTCCAAGAAGGACAGCCGCCGGGTGGAGATGGATCTCGAACAGCAGGCAATCGACGGCGATTTGGCGGCGCAGGTTGATGACCAAGAGATGCTGACTCGGCTGCTGGGGAGGCTGAAGGATCGACTCAACGACAAGGAGCGCCGCGCGGTCACGCTCTGCCTGCTGCACGGATACACGCGCCCGGAAGCGGCGGACCTGCTCGGAATCGATCGCGTGGTGTTCGAGCGGATCATGGACGGCGCCTCGAGGAAGATGGCCGGCATCGTCGCCAGCCTGGAGGCCCGCGGGTGCGGCGGGGATGAGTGGTCGCGAATGATGCGAGCCTACGCGCTCGGCCTGCTCACCGAGGAGGACCGTGACTACCACAAGGCGATGAAGCACCTTGACGGCCCCGGCGGCTGCGAGGCGTGCCGCCGCTATGTTCGGGGGCTGCGTGGTCTCGCCGCGGTGCTGCCACCGCTGTTCCCTCCCGGCCTGCTCGAGGGCCACGACGCCACGCACGTTCTCTCGCACCTCGCCCGCTGGCTCGGCGGCGGACACGGCGCCGGCGCGGCCACCGCTGGCGCGGCGGGTGCCGGCGCGGCGGGTGCGGGCGCCGGCGCAGCCACCGCGGGCGCAGGCGGTGGCACCGCCGTCGGCGTCGCAGTCGGCGGAACCAAAGCGCTGCTGCTCGCTGGCGCCGCGGCCTTGTCGATCGCAGGCGCGGCGGCGGTGGTGGTCGCCAAACACGCCGGCGGCTCGCCACGCCGCCCCATCGCGCACGGCACCGGCACCCTGCGCAGCGCCTCACGGGAAGCGCAGCGCCTGACGAGCGCTTTCCCCGCGGACCTGCTCCCACGGACCACTGCTGCCGTGCGTCACCCCGGCTCCGCTAGACACCGCCAGCGCACGGTTGCCGAGTTCACGAGCACCCATCCCGTGGTGACGAGGCAAAGCCGTAAACCGGAGTTCACCTGGGAGCGCCCGCCGTCTGACCGGACAAGCGGGCGCGCTCCGACAGCGACGACCGCGACCACGCCTGCGCCGCTTGCGCCGCCGCCGCCGGAAGAGACACACCACAAAAGCGAATCCTCGGCCGAAGAAGGCAGGAACTTCAGCTTCGAAAAGTAGCGTCCGGCCGGCACTGCCGCAGCCCCCTGCGAAAAAAAACAAATTCGTGCCAGGGGAAGCGCTGACTGCGCTCGATTTCTCTCCAGACCGCATCTGGAGGGATCAATGCTCGACCGCAGTCACACGGCAAATCTATTCTCAGAACACGACCAGGATCCAAGCGAGCTTGCGGGCGACGCGGACGCGACCGTGGAGCACCCAGCCGCCAGTCCCGACGCTGATGCGGAGCAGGCGCAGCGCCTCGCCGCGCCTTCGACCACGGCACCACGGCCGCGTCGTCGCCGCCCAGCTCGCGGCCGGCGGCGCGGCGCCGTGCCCGCAGAGCCCCGTGTAGCGAAACCAAAACCCCAGGTTTCACTTCCTACGCTGCCGCCGCGTGCGCGGCGGGCTCTGCCGTTCGCACCGCTGGGGCTGGTTCTGCTCATGCTGCTCACAAACCAGGCCGGCTGCTCCCGCCAGGTCGCACATACATCGACACACACATCTTCTACGCCCGCGGCGATTCACAAAGCGCCCGGCGCACAGCCGGCTAGGCGATCCGCGTCCAAGCGCATGGTGCGGGCGCGCGCTCAGCATGTGACACCGCACGTGCTGGCCGCGGTAGCGACGACGCAGGCGTCTGCAGCGAGCGACCGCACTCCGACACTCGCGGCGCCCGTTCGGCCGCCGGTGCATGTCACATCTTCCGCTCCCGCGATAGCCGGCGGCGGTGTTCCCGTTTCACCATCTGCCGCTCCGACCGGCAGCCCAACGCCAGAAGAACGGGGCGTAGGAGACGAGTTCGGATTCGAGCGTTGAGCGCTCGCGCTGCACACACAACACGGAGGTAACAACTAGATGACTGAAAACTGGCCCGCGGCGCGGCGGATGCTGCGTCAGGCGGCATTGGTGTCACTGCTGGAGGCGGCGGTATTCGTCGTGGTGAAGGTGGTGCTCATTTACCCGTTCCTGTTCAAGTCCGACCTGGGTATCGGTGAAAGCTCGAAGGTCGAAGGCATTAACAAGTTCGCGGCGTTCATGGCGTCGCTGTCTGAACCCTTGTTGATCGCGCTGGCGGCCGTTGCGCCGCTCGCACTGATCTTCGGCGCGGGCGCTCTGATGCTCGGTCACAGGCGGGCGCTCGGAATCATCGCCGGCACGGTCGGCGCGCTCGCACTCGCGGCATCCGCGACCGGACTGGTGAATTAGGAGTCCGGGGTTGTTCCGCGAACCTGACAGTCTCGCCGCGGCACGACGGGAGGGCGCACGCTCACACCGGGCGCACCTCGCCGTCGCCGCGGCGGCGACCGGCGCGGTAGCGCTGCTGATGATGGGGATGGGCGCGGCGCCGGCGCAGGCGGCTGAAGTCCCGCTCATCGGGGAAATCCCTGTCGTCGGCCCGGTCGTGAACGGGATCGCCGGAGCTGGCGAAGCGGTGATGCACCCCGCCGAAACGATCCTGAAGGGTTTCCTCGACATCCTGAAGGCGATCTTCGGCGGCTTCGAGGCGCATCTGATCACCGAAGTGATCGCCGGCCTGCTGGCGATCCCGAACTTCAACACAGGCCACGTCGCCGCGCTGGAGCACACGACGACGGCGATCGCGGCTGGGATGCTCACGGCGGTTCTCACTCTTTCGATCCTGCGTTACTACATCGCGGGTCTCACCAACAGCGCGTCCGGTGGCTTTGAGGCGCTACAGGGATTGGTGCGTGTCGTCGCCGCGGTCGGCTTCATCGTGTTGTGGCCCGGCATTTTCAGCGAGTGCCTACAAATCCCGTCGGCGTTCAATCACGCGCTGCTGGGCAGCAGAAGCGTTCAGAACAACGTCGCGGCGCTGTTTGACGCGGCGATGGCGATCGGCTCGGGAGCATTCGCCCTGAACATCGGCCTCGGGCTGATTTTCGTGATTCTGATCGGGCTCATCAGCGCGGTCGTGTTCATCGGCCTGCTGTGGATGAAGGTGCTTCTGGCCACGATGATGATGTTCCTCTACGTTTCGATGCCGCTTTGCATCGTACTCTGGCCGATCCCGGAGTTGTCGTGGCTCGCCAGCTCGGCGATGAAGGCGCTCACGGTCGGGGCGATCGTCCCGTCGGTGTGGGCGATCCTGTTCTCCCTGTCAGCGGCGGTGAACGTCGACGTCCTCACCTTCGCGGGGTCGCACAGCATTATTGACACAGTGATTATCCGGCCGCTGGCCGGGATCAGCCTGATGCTTTTGTGCATCACAATCCCCCGGTTTTTGATGCGTGCCGCACTGATCGGTCCGCACGGGCAGCCGGGCGGATGGCGGGTTTGGCGAACGGTCACCTTTGGCATGTTCGCGGCCCGTGCTGCCGCCGGCGGCGCGCGGTCGGTAGCAACAGCCGCGCAGGAAGGCCACCCGACCGCCGGCCGTGCGATCGACAGGCTTCCGTCGCAGTTCAAGCCACCCTCCGAAGAAGGGACCGGCTCGCTCGCCGCGCGAATGGTGTTCGGGCGGTCCGGCTACCCGAAAGACAACGACGCCGACGAGAAGGTTCCGGCACCGAAATTCGGGCCGCCTGACCGCGACAGCAGCAACTCTTCCGGCGGCGCCGGCACCGTGGCGGGTGCCGCCGCCGGCGCGGCGGCAGCCGGTGCCGCGACCGGCGGGGCGGGCGCCCCGGCCGGCGCAGCTGCGGGGGCTGCGGCAAGCGAGGGTGCCGCAGGAGCCGCGGCAGGCGGCGGGGCGGGCGCTGGAGCGGCAGCGAGCGAGAGCGCGACGGCAGGCCAAGCGGCTGCCGCCGGCGAGAGCACGGCCGCGCCTGTGCGCGAGCAGCCCGCGGTCGACGCGCAGCAGGCACAGCGCCAGGCGCGAGCACAGCAGCAAAGCCGGCGCGAGGAAGTCGACCACGCGGGCAAGGCGATGCACCGGCAGGCGCATTCCGAAAACGAAAACTCGAGTGCGAAGGACGTGCGTGCGGCAATGGCCCGCCTCCCGGTGGAGACACAGCAGAGCCTCGGCGAGATCATGGATTCAAACCCCGACCGCCTCCGGGACTCAATCGCCAATTCACTACCGGACAGCGGCTGGACCCCCGCGGAGCGCGAGGCGCTGTGGACAATCGGAGCCGCCCGCAAGAGGGAGGCCCAGGAGGGAATGGACATCGCGCTCGGCAACGGCGCGGAGTTCTCCCCCGATGCGGAGCCCCCGCACGGGACACCAAGTCTTGGCGCACCGCTGCGTGAGCAGCCAGCCATTGAACAACCAGCGGACGACCTCGACGAGGCAGACGCCGACCTGAACCCGTTTAGGGACTGACCGGGGGCCTTAGATGAACCCTGCCTACAAGCATTTGCAGGACCGGCTACGGATCGGCGACCTGACGGTCCCGCAGATCGTCGCGATGTTCTGCGGCCTGATGGCGGGATTGGTGTGGGCGCTTTACCTGTCCCCATTCAGCCCCTATCTCACTCTTTTCACGGCTATCTATCTGGCGTGCCTGCCGGCAGGGTCGGTGCTGCTCGCTTCGAGTACGGAGTTCGACCTGTGGCTTTACATCAAGGGGTGCGTGCGGGAGGCATTCACCGACGGGCGTTTCACCGCAGGCCCCGGCGAGCGGACTGATGGGTACTCGATCACAGTCGACCCGAGACGAGGCAGGGAACGCACCGCGACAGCGCCGCTGCAGTTGGGGGACCTGTGGGGCGACTAGGCGCAACCCGTTCCCGACCGATGCGCGAGGCCGGCGAGCTGCTGGCGATCGAGGCGCTCGACCGCAGTGGCCTTGCCGTGACGAGCGAGGGCGCGTTTGTGCGGCTGTTGCAAGTAACAGCGCCGCCGAATCCGCTGGTGCTCGGCGATCAAGACCGCCGACGGATCGCCGAGGGGTACTGCGAGCTGATCGCCCGTTTGCAGTCCGATCAGCGGCTGCAGTTCTACGTCGTCTCCCGCCCGATCGATCTGAGAACCATCCTTGAGCACGCGCGTCGTGAAGTGACGGCGGCTGCCGGGGAGCCGCCCGCGTCGCTCGAGGACGAGGCCCATGACCCGTTGGCGATGGCGCGCTGGCGGATGTATTTCGCGATGGAGGAGAGTCTGCGCCTTCACAGTGACGAACAGGCAGCCGTGCAGACCTCGTTTTACGTGGTTTGCCCGTGGGTGCCGCCGCGCCGCTCCAACAGCGAACTGTGGCGGGATTTGCTGCCGCGCCGCCACGGCCTGCTGTCCGCGCCGATGCGACGCAGCGTGCGCGCGCATAGCCGCGCCGCACGGGAAAGCCTGGCGTTCACCGAAGGCATCCGCTCCGAGCTCGACGCGCTCGCGATCCCGTCGAGGCTCGTGAACGGCGAGCAGTTCGTGGAGCTTCTTTGGTCGCGGTTTAACCCGACCAGCGCGGATCGCGGTGTTCGTCGCCCGCCACGCGCAACGGAGATCCTCGGGGAGCTTGACGGCGAGGTCGATCTGATGCAGGCGCGCGAGGTCGCGCACCGGCTCAGGTCCGCGATCGCACAGTCACCGTTGGATTTCACACGCTCGCACCACCACGTCGAGGTTGAGCACGACGTCGAGCAGACGGTGTTTGTCGCCACGACTGCAGATCACACCAGCCCGGCATGGTTGATGGGCGCGATGTTGACGAGGGAGCCGTTCAGTCTGTCGGTTCACGTCGCAGCGCTGAACCGCAAACGTGAGCGCAGTCGGCTGAAGATGCGCTACCGGCGGCTGTACGCGGTTAATCGCGGCGCCGAGTCGAGGGGACGGGTGCCGGATTGGGACCGCTACGCGCAGGAGGAGGAGTCGGCGCATCTGCTCAGGGACATGGCGGGCAACGCTCGCACTGGCCTGTTCGAGGTTTCGATGTACCTGTCGGTGCGTGCTCGCGGACCGGAGCCTGATCTTGCGGCGCAGGGCGAGGCGATCGATTTCTGTGTGGAGGCTTTGACCTCGACAGGTGATGTTGCGGTTAATCGCGGCGCGCATCACCAGCAGCGGTTGTGGCCGTCCACGCTGCCGCTTGGCCGCGACGTCGCCGGCTTTTCACATCCGTATGCGACGAGGAATGTGGGTGATTGCCTCCCGTTGGCGGGCACGAGCTGCGGCAGCCCGGAGGGCATCCCGTTCTCGTTCTCGACACCGGGAAGGACGCTGGAGCGGCTGAACCCGCTCGACCGAGTGTTCGACAACTACTCGCTGGTCATTGCTGGCAAGTCGGGCGCCGGGAAGACACTCGCGACGCTGGTGATGATCTCGCGCGCCTTTGCGCTTGGCATCGGCCGGATGTTTGTGATCGACAGGTCACGCCATCACCTGCTGTTTTCGAGGTTGATACCGGGCAGCGCCCATCTCGACATCGGAAGTGATGACTCAGGCTGGGCGATAAATGCGTGGGACACTCCCAATCAGGGAGCCGTCCCCCGGTCGAAGGTTGCGTTTCTCGTCGCGTTGCATTGCTCGATGGCGGCGGATGAGTCGCTGTCGCCGCTTGAGCGGTCGCACTTGGGCGCCGCGATCAGAGAGGTTTACGCACGCGCGCACGCGCAGGGGGTGCAGGCGCGCGAGTCGATGCTTAGAGAGGTTTTGTTCGACCGTGCCCGGCAGGAAGCGGACGCGGGCGTCGGCGAGCTGGCGGCGAGCCTGCGGACCCTCGCGGAGAGGTTGGGCGAGTTCTGCGGCGAGGGCGCATACAGCTACGTCTTCGATCGGGAAACGAATATCCCCGAAGGAAGCCCGCTCGTGGTGTTCGACACCGAACAGTGCCCGGAGGAGATCCTCGGCCCGGTGATGTTCATGGCGGTCGAGTACGTCACCCGCCATGTGCAACTTCACCGTGAACAGCACCAGCATTTGGTTGGCCGTGACGGCGTGCCGCTGCTGCACTTGCAGAACGTGCTCGTCATCAACGAGGCGTGGCACAAGGTTGCCACCCCGGAGGCCGGCGTTCACGTCGCGGGCCTCGCTCGCGAAGCAAGGCGCATCGGCCTGTTCCTCATCATCCAGAGCCAACAGTTCGCCGATCTCGGGACCGAGCATGGTCTTCCGTTGCTTCGTAACTGCTCGATGGCGATCCAGTTTCACCAGGAGGACGAAGACGAGCTCGAGTTCACTCAGCGAGCGTTCGGTCTGTCTGCGGCGCAGGCGTCGATGTTCCCGCAGCTACAGACCGTCAAGGGCCGCTACAGCGAATTCTTCTGGATGAACGGCCCGCGCGGCAAGGGCCGGGAGCGGCTGCCCGTCGGCCCGACCGAGTATTGGATGTTCACCTCGGAGCCGCACGTCGATGTGCCGATGCGCGAAGCGGCGATCGCGGCGCACGACGGGGATGTGTGGCGTGCAGTCCGGTCCCTGGCCCGCAAGGGCGTACCAACGGGCGGCGAGGCGTAGCGGTGGGCGGCCAGGACTCCACCGCCATGACGGTCGTGCTCGCCGCCGTGGCCGCCGTGCTCGCCCCGGTGCTGGCGGTTATCGCGGTCATCGCTGTGATCGTGACCCTGCTCGTCCCGGTATCGAAAGCGGCGTGCACATCACCGACGGCAGGGCCGGTTGCCGGGGAAGGCGGCGAATGGACCGCGACCGCGTATGGGCCGCCGTGGGAAGGCATCCAGGGCAAAGGGACCACGTCCACCGGCATCAACCTGCAGGAATCCCCACACGACTACATCATCGCAGTCGACCCGAGCGTGATCCACCTCGGCACCTACTGGCATGTAGTCCCGAACCCGTGGGGCAACCCGAAGCTGACATTTCTCGCCGCCGACACCGGCAGCGCGATCGTCGGCAAAAAGATCGATATTTACGACTGGGAAGGCCGGGCGGCTCAGAACGCCTGGGGCGTGCGCCACGTCACGCTCACACCGGCCGCGAAGGACGGCACCGCTGACGTTCTCGAAGCCCCAACGACGAGCGCCACCGAAACGGCCGGCAAAGGCGAGGCGGCGGGGTGCGAAGCCGCGCCTGAAGGGCCGCTGCCGCTGACGGCCGAGCAAACCGCGGAAGTGCAGCGGGACGGTCTTGCCGCGGCGCCCGCCGAAGCACCCCAGGCCGTGAAGGAAATGATCGCCGCGGGCAACCGGCTACACAGCGCGACCTACGTGTACGGCGCGGCGCATGGCACACCGCTGTCCACTCTGCAACCGGCTTATGACTGTTCAAGCGCGGTGTCGTATGTGTTGCACGCGGGCGGCGTGTTCGGCGACTACGCCTGGGTATCAGGTGAATTGGAGAGTTATGGCGAACCTGGCCCCGGCAAGTGGGTGACGGTTTACGCCAACTCAGAACACGCCTTCATGTATGTCGCCGGCGTGCGCTTTGACACGTCTTGGCATGGCACAGACGACGGCCCCAACGATGGTGAGAACGGGCCGCGCTGGCGCGTGTTCCCGGAAGTACCGAAATGGGCGACGTGGGTTGTCAGGCACCCGCCCGGAATGTGAGCGAAAGCAAGGTGAAACTAATGCGTGGACTGACGCGAATCCTGGTGTGCGCGATGCTGGCAGCTTCGGCGGCTTTCCTGTGCGCCTGCGGTCTAGCGGATCGCGGCGTCGCGCCTGCGGCGAGAAGCACACCCCAGCAAGCGAATCCCGGAGAGCGCGAGGGCACCACCCCGAAGCAGCGGCAGGCGTCGCCGGCTGCGCCTTCAGCGTCGCCGCGCTCGGCGGTGGAACGGTTCGCCGCCGCCTACATCAATTGGAGTTACCGCACACTCGCGGCGGACCAGCAGCATCTTGCGGCGTCCGCGGTCGGTGAAGCACGTGCGGGCGAGCTTCAGGCACGCCAGCAGACCGAGCGAGACTCGGCGCTCGCGCGTGGCCGGGTGTTCAACGCGGGGAGGGTTGTTGCGGTCGCCCAGGTGAACGGCGCTCCGGCAGACGAGTGGGTGTGCGTGACCAGGGAGCAGACGGGCGGCGAGGGTGAATTCGCGGCGCTCGCCGCCGCGTATCACGTGACGCTCGCGACGGTGGGAAGGGTGCCGGGCGGCTGGGCGGTGAGCTCATGGCAACCGGAGCTGTAGGTGCGACCGGTGCAAGGAGGCGGAGCTTTGAGAGGGAACTCGAAAACGCGGGCAGGCTGGCGGCGATCGTCGCCGCGAACACGGAGCGGCAGCGCCGCCGGGCTGAGCGTGGGCGGCCTGTCGTTCCACGCCACTCCGGGGCCGATGCTGGCGGCAGTTGGTTTGTGCGGAGGCGCTGGCGTGTCCGTCCTCGCGCATCTCATCGCCGCGACCGCAGCCGCCAGCTCGGAGGCGCCCGTGCTGCTCGCTGACACGGGCGGCCCGACCGGCGGCGCGGCGCTGTACTCCGGTGCGACCGCTCCGTTGACGCTCGCGGACATCAGCGAGCGTGTATCCGCGCAGGAGCCGGTGCCGCCGCGCTTTTGGGCGGACGGCAGCCTTGGGTTGCGGGTCCTCGCTGGCGCTCCTCAGTTCACTGTGCAGGGCACCGACGACTCAGTGCGGCGTGTCCTCGGCGATGCGCGGGCGGCGCACGGGTTGACCGTCGTCGACGCCGGCACGCTCTCACGCCCCGCGGAGCAGGCGGCGCTCGCAGCAGCGTCGCACGTTGCTTGGGTGCTGCCCGCGACCCGATCTGGCCTTGCCCGCGGCGAGCGGGTACTCGACCGGATCACGCGGCTGTCGCGCCCGGAGATCGTCGTGGCGCGCGCGGACGCCGCCGGCGGGAAGGCGCCGCTCGGCGGGCTGGCTGACCTCGCCGACGCGCGTGGGGCGCCGCTCGTGCTGGTGCCGTTTCTCGGGCAGGTAACGGACCGTCCGTTGCGCGATCTTCAGCTCGATGCGGCGGTTGCGCTGCAGGCAGTCGGCGGGCTGCTGTCGCGATGACTGGCCGGCTGATCGGCTCGGCATGGCGGCACGACGTCGCCCGCCTCGGCGCCGGGCTGCTCGCGATCACCGGGCTCGCCGCTGCGGCGACGGCGTTGCTGTTTGCCGGCGAGGCGAGGTCAGTGTTGGCGGTGCACTTCGCGCCGCCGCCAGCGACGGCCGGGGACGCCGCCGGCATCTGGCTCCACAACCTTCGCTGTGAGCTCGGCGTCGCGGTGTTCGCGTTTCTCGACCCCGCTTGCCGGCGCCTGATCGATGGGGCGAAACCGCTTTGGCGCAGGCTGCTGGTAGGCGTCGGCGACGTATGCGTCGCGGGCTGGGCGACCGGTTCATCGATCGTCGCCGGCGTGCTGCTCGGCGCCTACGGGATGCGCCAACTGGAGGCGTTCCTCCCCGACGGGCCGGTCGAGGTGACGGCGTGGCTTCTGCTGCTCGTGCTGTACCTCGATGTTCGCCGCGGCCGGGCGAGCGCGAGGACGGCGGAGGTGTCGCTGTTCGTGATCGCGGCGCTGCTCGCCGTGGCAGCGGTCTTTGAGGTTGGGGCGCTCGCGTGAACGAAAGGCCGAGCACCGCGCCGCTGGTTTGCCTGATCGTGCTCGGGCTGCTGATGAGCGTCGTCATGCTCGTCGTGCTGATCCCGAAAGTCGGGCACCTTAGTCACCCACACCTCGCAGCGGCAGCGAACGACGCTAAGGAGCAGCACCGCAGGCACGTGAGCCACGGCTGGCTGACGTTCGCGCACTTCCTCTGGATCGTCGGCGCGAGCGCCGCGGCGAGTGCGGTGGCGGTCGCGTGGTGGGTGACGGCGACGGTCCGGCGACGGCTGGAGAATCGGCTCACACGCGAGTACGGGCTGTTCGAGGTCAGGCTGTCTCTGCACGACGAGGCGCGCGAGCAGGACGTCACCGACATGGTCGAGGCGCTGCTCGGCGCCGCCCGCGAGTTCCCGGAGGAGCGCAGCCGGCAGGGGCAGCCATTCGTCGCGTTCGAGGCGCACTACGGACCCGGCGAGAGTGGCGAGCTCGAATGGGTGCTGTGCCTGCGATGCGAGCGCTCGCTGGCGGCGGCGTTGGACGGCATCCTCAGCTCCGCATACCCCGACGTCAGGGTCGGCTACCGCTTCGCCGGCCCGCCGCGCGAGATAGGTGGAAGCATCACCCGGCCGGGGCATGTCCTGCGGCTGCGCAAGCAGCGCAGCTTCGTGTTTCCGCTGACCGATGAAGTGCAACCGGGCGCCGCCCGGCCGCTTGAAGCTGTCGCGCAGGCCCAGGCTGCCGCGGGCGTCCCGTCGAGCGTCCGTATCCAGCTGACGCCGTGCGCGCTGCCGGTAGAGCGTTTCGCGCGAGCCAGGCTCCGCCAGCGTGAGGCGCGGCTCGCCGCCGGAGATGGCGGCCACCTCGGGGCGCTGTCGAGCAGCGAGATGCGAGCGGCGGCCCGCAGCCAGAGCCACACGTGGTGCTGGCTAGAGGTGCAGGTGGCAGCACCGAACCGGGAGATCGCAAACAGGATCGCGGCGGTCGTCCAGGCCAGGCGGGGCGAGAACCGGCTGCAGCGCCGCTGGATGATCTGGCGAGAGGACCTGTACCGGGACAGGTTCCCGAACGCTTATCCGCCGGTGCTGCCAGGCCTCGCACTTCGGACGTTGGCGTCGGCGAGCGAGGTTGCGCAGCTCGTCGCGCTCCCAGCGGGCCGGTTGAAGAACGTCCCGGTGCGACGCCTCGCTTTGCCTCGCCTTCCCGCGCCGCCGGACCTTCAGATCGCCCCAGCGGACGCGCAGCCGGGGCGCCCGCCGACACGCCAGGGGTGATCGCGTGGCCGCGGACACGAGCGAGAGCACCGCCGCGGAACGCGCGCTGCTGGAGCGGCTGGCGACCCGCCCCCGTCTACGGGAGCGTCCTATCGGAGAGCCTGGGCGGCTGCCGCCGCTGCCGTACCAGATGGTTCCGCACCTGCGGGCGGCCAACGGCCCTGTCTACATCCATCCGGCGGACAGAAAGTACGGGGTGCTCGCCGCAGGCGGCCAGGGCAGCGGCAAGACTGCGCTGCAGCTGCGGCTTTACCAGAGCGACATCCGGGATCCAAACGCCGCGCCGATCATCATCGACCCCAAGAGCGAGCTCGCGCAACTGGCGCTCGAGCACACGCCTCCGGATTGCGGCAAGCGGGTGTGGTGGCTGGACTTGGGCAGGCCGATGTTCGGCATGTCGCCGCTGCGGCTCGACCCTTCGCGCACGCTCAGCGAGCAGGCTTCGGCGATCGCGGACAACGTTGTCCAGGCGATCGCCGACACAGCCGAAGGCCAGGTCTTCCAGAGTTCCCGCAGGTATCTGTACCACGCGATCGTTGGCTCTCTCGCGCTCGCGCAGCGGCAGGACCGCCTAGCGACGTTCGAGGACGTGTTCGCGCTGCTGCTGCCTTCGCGCGAGGACTTCAGGGAGGCGGCGGTGAACGCTTGCCAGTCCTACGCGGACTTGGATCACACGACCGAGTTCTTTGCGCGTGTGCTGCCGGAGGAGCTTGACGCCAATCGAGCGAACACGCATCAGCGTCTTGATCCACCACGAAATAAGCTCGAGGCGATTCTCGCCTCGCCGTCGCTACGGCGGTTTTACAACCACCCGGTCGATATCACGCTTCGGGAGATCATCCTCAACAGGGACATTCTCCTGATCGACGCGAACACGGCAGCCCTCGGCGAAGGCAACTCGCAGGTAGTGATGCACCTCGTAATTCAGCAGATTCACGCGCTGCTGCAGGAGCTCATCCACCTGCCCCCGCACGAGCGGCCCCGTGTGCCCGTCGACTATGAGGAGGCGGGGAATGTCGTGAAGATGAACACCGTCAAGCAGTTCGCAACTCACCGCGAGGCGGGCCTGGAGCCGGTGATGGGCGTCCAGTATTTGAGCCAACTCGGCGCGGACGCCGAGTCGCCGGCGATCGTGGAGGCGATCCGCAAGGGCGTGATGAACCTGATGCAGTCACGGTGCCTGTTCCGCCAGGGCGACCCCGAAGACGCTGAGAAGCAGAGCCGGGTCGGGATGTCGGTGTACCAGTCGATGATCCGCGGCGACTTGGAAAGCCGGGAGCTGATGGGCGCGCCGCCCGAGCAGAGCATGTACTTGCCGGTGCACTACTCCTTGGCGTCGTGGATCGTCGGCGGCGCCCGCGTGCCGCTGTTCGTCGGTGAAACGTTCCCGTTCGAGAAGGTCCGCGGCGGCCTCTGGGCGGAGCATCATCTGCGGGTCCTCGAGGAAGCCGTCGGCGCGTACCCGGAGAAGATGCCGCGCACCTACAAGCGCTCAACCCCGACACAGCCACCCGCCGCGCCCGAGGACACGGAAGCCACCACCACAGCGGAGCGGCGCGCGACGCGCACGCGAACCACGACGCCCAGCAGCGACTCCGGCGCGGCGCAGGGGGGCCGGCAGGTGCAGCCGCTGATCCGGGCGGCCGGCGAGGTGCCCGAGGTGGAGCGCAGCCCGGTGCGGAGCGTCGTCGGCGTCGGCAGTGCGCCGGCGCAGCCGCAGCACCTTTTCCCCGACGGCGAGCAGGCGCCCGAGAGCATCAGGGAACTCGCGTTGTTCGTCGACCCGCTGCTGGGCATCCGTCCAGCGGAGCGCAAGGAGCCCTCCGAGAAGCTGCCTCGCTTGTTTGACGAGGACTACGCGGTGCTGGCTTTCCTCGATCGGGTGGGGGTCGCGTTGCCAGGCATGATCCGTCGAGCGGTGCTGCCCGGTGTCGCGGAGCGCACCCTGCGCGGCCGTCTTCATGACAAGTTGCATCGGTACGGGCTGATCGAGCGGTGGCCGATCATCCTGCGCGATGCGCCGCGTGGCGCGTTGCCGTTCCTGTATTCGCTGACGCGGCTTGGGATGCAGACGGCGCAGCAGCGCCAGCCGCCGGCGATCCCGCCCACGCGAGAGTTCAGAGAGATCGAGGTCGAGAAGGACGGGCGTCTCCGTCACGACCTGCATCTGGAGGGGTGGATCATCGCGTTCCACGGGGCCGTCGGACGCCTCGCGACGGACAAGTGGCGCACGCCACGGTGGCCGGCGGGAACCTGCTCAGTGCCGCAGGTCGGGAACGGCAGGAACCGCAGGCCGATGACGCTGAAGGATGTACGACGGCCGAAGCACATCGGGATCTTCGACGTCGATAGCGCGCAGTTCGCGCGGATCGAGCCGGACGCGATCCTCGAGCTGAAGGTCTCCGAGCCGCGGCTGACGATCGACGTGTGCGTGGAGATGGACCTCACCGATCGCACCTCGTACAACCGTGAGAAGTTTCGCCGCTACGACGCCTTTTTGACTGCTTGGTGGGGCGAGCACCGGCGGTACAGGCAACTCGGGACGAGGCCCGCCGTTGTGTTCGTCTGCCGTACCGCGGACCTCGCGCTCACGTATGCCCGCGCGGCCGACGAGGAGATGAACGGCAGTGTCGGCGTGACTGGCAGCGCGAGCCACGAGCGTTATTACCCGGGGCGCGAGCATCTGTTCTTCGCCACCGAGAGCGATGTGCACAGCGACGTCCTCGCCGCGCTTGCGCTGCCGCCACTGCCGCCGCCGGTTCGCGCGGCGCTCGACGGAGAGAGCACGCTGGCCGTGGAACGAGTGAGCCTCATCGACGAGCGACTGGTACGCGAGGCGACGCTTCCTGTCGAGGCGAACCGCTAGGTCGAGGGGCCGACGAGTAACCCTTAGCGAAGGGCGCGCCGGGCGACGGCCGAGATCCTCAGCGCCGCGCGCGGCGGCCTCGGAGATGACGAGCACGTCACGGGCACGCCGAGGTGAGTCAGCGGGCAGCGCGACGGAGACGGCGTCCAACCAGCCGTATCGGAACGACGCTGGGCGAGAAGGTAGCGACCCCGCCGCGAATACCTTCAACGCCGCCGCGAATGCCGCGAGCATCGCGAAGGAGACCGCTAACTCATGGCGAGGAGCGCTGCCGCCCACAGGCGCGCGCAGTAGTGCGCGAAGACCAGGGTGACGAGCACGATGCCGATAGTGCCGAAGCGGCGGTGGATGATGGTGAGCACCGTGGCGTAGACGACGATGCCGGCGACCATCCCGACCGGCAACCACCAGGGCAGTCGGTCCCGCCCAGCGCGCCCGCGCGAAGAAGGGGCCGCGACCTCCCGTCCGACCAGCACACGGTAAGGGCGCACGAGCCACGATGCTAAGCGGTGAACGCGGCGGCGAGCGGCGGCGGGGAAGCGCATCAGACAACTGTACGCAGAGGCGGAACCACCGACAAGCCCACGAAGTCCTGAGCGAGAACGCTGACGGCCAAGGAGGGTGGCGGCGGCGGAAACTGCCAGGCGGGTCGGAAAGACACCGCGGCAGGCGCCCGCGAAGCCCTCCGCGAATACTGCGAACACCGCCGGGAAACCACGGGTGAGACCGGGCGCAAACCGCACAGCAAAGCGAAAAACCGGGATTCGCGGCGGGCGGCGGACGGCCGCGGCGACCACAGCCGCGGAACCGGGCGACGACACAGGCGCACAACGCCGGAAACCCCCGTGGCGGCGCGGCGAAACGGCCGAGCGGACCCCGCCGAGAAACGGTGACTAGTTAGCGGTCAGGACCGGAGGGTCTTTGGTCTGCCGTCTCTGGTCCGGTGCTCCCCTACTGGTGCCGGCCTGGCTCTCCCTGCTCCGATTGTTGTGCCATCCGGCGTCTTCGGCTGCCTTCCCGCGGCGTCCCGCCCGTGGCTGATTCACCTGCCCCCTGGTCCCTCGCCCGTTGCTGTTGTGGGGGGCTGGCCGCTTGTCGTCTGTGGTCGGTTGCTACGGTGCCAGCCTCTTTTTGACGCCATCCCCTGTTGGGCTTTGGCCTCCCCCGCGTGACGGGGCTTGCTGTGCCGCAGGAAGTGAGTTGGGAGTCCGTCGTCGCTCGTCGTCTGTTGGCGGCTCTGGCAGTGATCTCATCCTCCTTGGCGCCTTCGATGGTGCCCCGATAACTGCCTGGTGATCCGGCGGGCGCTCGTGGCTCCTTGAACGGTGTCGGCGGGCTGAGCGCGAGTGGCATCCCGGCAGTTATCCCCTCAGACAGATCGCTGCGCTGTGTTGGCGGAAGGACGATCGCGTAGCCGTTTGCGTAGCCGTCCCGGCACTGAGCAAGACCGCATCCATCTTCTTCTCATCCATCACTGCGACCGGCCCTTGGCGGGGTCGCGTCGAGTCGTACCTGTCAACCAACCCGAAAGGACCAGTCAGATGAGCACCATTACAACAGCCGCTACCGACACGGTGCGCGTGCAGGCGATCACGATGACGTACAAGGTGCAGCGCGTCGGCGGACAGGACCTGCCGACCGAGGGTCGCGGTCGCCAATCCAGCGCGCGAGGCCCGCTGGACGTGGCGGTGTTCGAGGCGCTGAGCGAGCGTCTGCACGACTGGGCGCTGTGGCCGGTGGTCGAGGAGGTGTTGCGCCGACCGCCTGCCGGCAAGCGCACCGCGTATGTCGTGAAGTTCTCCGCGAGGTGGGAACTGGTCCTCGTGGTCGAGCCGGTCCTCAGCGACGGCACGATCCTCGACGACGTTGACGACACCGACGAAGTCGAGTTGGAGGCCCCGGCGCCGCCGGCCGCGACTTGAGCGCTCCGCTCGCCCTCAGCACCCAGGTCGTCGGGCGGCCTGGGTGCTGGTGACGGCACCGGCAGTTATGCCGGCAGACAGACCGCCGGGGGCTTCGGCTCTCGGCGACCGACGTTCGATCTTCTCGTCCACCCAAGAGGGTGGAAGCTGGAGCGCCGGGCCGCGACCGCGGCCGGCGGACATTCCAACAACCACAGAAAGGCATTGGTGAGTACATGACCACCACTGTTGACATCAGCACGATTGACGAGCGGGGTAAGCGAGTACCCGTCATTCATTGCGACGCGGCGAGCATGACGGCGGCGCTTCGGATCATCGACGGGGCGGCGCCCGCTCCCGCGAACCGGCACGTCCGTCGCCGGCTCCGTCTCGAACACGGTGGGGTCGTGTGCATCGGAAAGGTCCGTGTCGAGGTGGACGCCACCGCGTAGCGCCCGTCGCATCGCCGCCGCGCACCCGCGGCGGCCCGTGTTCCTGTGAGCCCCCGCGTGGGGCTCTTTGCATTTAACGACCAGGAGGTAAGCAGTCCATGCCACGTCACAACCACACTCGCCGGCACCGCCAGGCCGAGCGTCCCGGAAGCAGCTCGCTACGGAAAGCGAGCCGCCGCAACCGGCGTAATCAACCGTGCCCGACGTGCGGGCGTCGTAACCAGCTCACGCCCACGGACCTCACGCGGGGCTTCCTGTGCGACCACTGCGCCGGGCGGGCGGCGGCCCGGTGGTGAGCTGCACGACACCCGAGCAACCCGAAGTCACTGCCGGTATCACCGCAGGGATGCGCTGGGTGTACGACGACGGGGGCCGTGAGGCCGCTGGCTTCAAGGGCTACACCGGCGATTGTGTGGTTCGCGCAATCGCTATCGCCACCGGCCGCGCCTACCAGAGCGTCTATGCGGCGCTTCACTGCAATGCACTGGCCGATCCCGTGCTCATGGCGCAACTGACGCGCCGCTACGGAGCGCGAGCACGCGAGCACGCCAGTCCGCGCGCGGGTGTGAACCGCCGCGTGTACGACCGCTATCTCGCCGAGTCTGCTTGGACGTGGACGCCGACGATGCAGGTCGGTCAGGGCTGCAGGGTCCACCTGCGCGCGGAGGAGATGCCGCCGGGACGACTGATCGCTCGCGTCTCGCGGCATATGTGCGCGGTGATCGACGGTGTTGTCCACGACATCGCCGATCCCTCGCGCGCCGGAAAACGGTGCGTCTACGGGTACTGGCAGCCGCCTTCGGACGGCTGATCCGTAGCTCTCCGACGGTCGGCTGAGCGCCAGCCGCGTAGTAGACGGCCGCTAGTGAATCAACCGGCAGCCGGCAGAAACGAAATCACTGCCTGACCGCGGCCCCGGCCGCTCGCAGCACCCCTCGTAGCGCCGCATGTGGCGGCGTCGCGGATCACCCAAACCACGATCCCGCGCGCCCCACAGTGGGCGCGTGGGTGGAAGGAGTACCCCATGATGAAACTCATATTCGCGCTCGACGGCGCGCCGAAGGTCAAACGGATCGCCGTCACGATCTTCTGGCTGACGATCATCAGCGCCTCCGCGCGGCACGACATGCTGCTCGGCATCGTGCTGTACCCGCTGGCGGCGTTCACCGTCCTGGCGATCGGCACCTCCTGGCTGTGGGTGCCCGGTCTGCTGTGGCTCGCTTGGTACTACCGGCGCCACCGCCGGCTCCCTGGCTGGCTGCACCGGCGACTACCCGCACGTCTGCGCGGAGCGTCGCCGCGGCGGAAGTTCCTGCAGGTCCGCGGCCGGCTGATGGACGTGTTCCCCGGCTGCCGCCGCCCGGTGCGCCGCCGCTGGCCGCGGCACCCAGAGTCCTGGGAGACGCCCACCGCGGAATTCCCGGTGCTGACGGCACCGGACCGCACCGGCGACCCCGGGCACACAGCACCACCGCCGGCCTGAGCGCCCGACGCAACGCAAATCAAGGGCGCGGCAACTCGCACCAGGGAGTCGCCGCGCCCTTCTCGATTAACCCACGAACACCTGTCATGGAGGAGCCGATGACACAGACACTCACACCACATCCTGACCGCGTTGACGACGCAATCGACGGCGCGGACGAGCAGCAGACAGCGCGTCTGGAGCTGCTCGAAGCACTCCCTGTACGTCTCGCAGCGAGCGACCTCGAAAAAATGCGTTTGCTCGCGGCGGAAGGGAAGACCTCCCGGGCGGTCGATCCGCTGATCGTCCAGATCGAAATTCGACGTGCGCGTGAACGCGAGGCAATTCCGCGTCCGTTCACTGCCGCGCAGCAGCAGGCCGCCGACGAGGAAGCCGCGCTGCAACGCCTCGGCGCGCTGGACATGAACCGGCTCGCCAAAGGCACCCACGTCCCCAACGTCCAGCTGCGGCAGATGATGGACGGGATCGTCGCCCGCGATGACGTGTCCCGCACCGCGCTACTCACCCGCGCGGGATACAAGAGCAGCTCGCACGGCAACCGGCAGCTCGGATACATGCGGGCGTCCGGCAGTAGCCGCCGCGCGCAGACGATCCGCCTGGCGGACGCCGCGCGCGTCGCGCGCGCGCTCGGAGTGGAACCCCGAGAGGTGGTGGGACTATGAGCCCGTACAAGCCCGTCAGCGGCGCAGGTGCGGCGCTCGAGTACGGCTACACCACCTTCGAGGGGGAAGTCCGCACGGTCGTCGTCGGCGTCGACTCGGCGACGAGCGCGTGGTCGGTCTACGACGTTTCGGCCTGTGGCGAGCCCGTCGAGGGGTGGCTCATCGAACGACTCGACGGTCACGACGACAAGCTCGACGAGGCGACTTTCCTTGCCGCGGAGTACGCCGCCGACCAGCAGCGCTTCCACGACAGCGAGCGCGGCGAGCAGCCAGTTCCGGACCCGCTGCCGCGGCCGATCGTGGGCGCGGACGAGCACCGCCAGCCGAGAACGGTGCCGATCGCCGAGATCCGCGAGCACGCCAGGTACGCCCGGCAACAGGCTGTTCCCGACACCGAGCCGGTCGCGGCTTGAAAGGGGGAAATCGAAGGTGAGTACCACAACAACCACAACGCAGACGGCCGGGTCACCGGCCGCCACCGTGCAGCAGGAAACGGAGATGCTGCCGGTCACAGTCCGTCTGAAAGACGGACGGGAAGTCAGCGGCGAGCGCACGCCCCGGTGGCACCGCGACATGCACCTCGCCTACCTGCACGCAATGTCGCGCGGTTTCATCGAGGTCGCCGCCGGCGACCGAGACCCGCACGGCAAGCTGGAAATCTACACGCGCCGCCGTCGCGAATACTTCGTCGTCGCCGGCGGACCCGCCGACCAGGCGTGGCGGACGGAGGCGCTCGCGATCGCCGACCGGCACCTGGACGCTGGGGAGGAGTTGTTCCTCGGCGTTGCGCCGCGGGTGCAGCAGAGCGCCAGCAAGCAAGCGGTGCATTGGAGCCATTGGCTGTGGCTCGACATCGACGGGGCCGAGCACCTCGGACGACTGCAGGCGCTCTTGGAGCGAAAGCCCGCGCACCTGCTGATCGAGAGCGCCGGCAGCGGCGGAATGCACGCCTACTGGCGGCTGGCGCGTCCGTTGGCGGCGGCCAAGATCAGCACCGAGGACGGGGTCGTCATCGAGAACCCGCTCGAGGTACGCCAGCCGACGCGAGACGGCGGGACGCGCCTCGTCGGCTACCGGGAACTCGGCAGCAAAGAGGTGTTTACCGTCGCGCGTAAGGTCGAGCCGATCGAGCGGGCGAACATGCGACTGGTCACCGCTTTGGGCTACACCACCGTTGACGGTGAGCAGGTGCCGGTCGGCGACCCGCAGTGCCGAGAGCAGACGCGGGTGCTGCGCTGGGCGGGAAGCCGCCACGGAAGGACCGGGAACTGGGCGCGCATCGTGCGCCTTGACCTGTGGCTGCCGCCGTACCAGCCGCGAGTGCTGCTGGACGACCTCCCGGATCCCGAGCGCAGCCGCCCGGTAATCCGCAAAGACCTGCGGCGGGTGACCTACGACGCCTTCCGGCTGATTCCGGCAAGCGTGTATTTCCCACGGCTGGCCGGGATCGCTCTGCCCGAGCGGGGCAACGTCCGCTGCCCGTCACCGCAGCATGAGGACGTCGAAGCGTCGTGCAGCGTTGACACCTACGTGTTCTGCTGCCACGCGAAGAAGTGCGGCGTGCAGGGAACGCTCTACGACCTGTGGGCGCTGATGCACGGACTGCCGTGCGGTGACGCGCTCGCGGGCGACCCCGACGCATTCCGACAAGCACAGAGAGGAGCCCAAGATGCGCTCAAGGACCTGGTGTGAGCGGCGCCTGCCGCCGTCGGCACGACCGGCCCCCAATCAGGGGTGCAACCCGACAGCCGTCGCTAACGACTGCTGTCCCTCATTCCGCCGGCGTGTCCGGCTGATCCTGACAACCAGTGAAAGAGAGAAGATGATGCCGGACCCGGCCCTATACCTGACGGACTTCGACGCGGTTCTCGCCGAGTTCCCCGACGTGCTCGCCGAGTTCGGCGGGCGCACAACACCACGTCCATGCGGCGAGGACGCCGCCGATGAACCTGACTGCCAGGAGTGGCCCGAACCGGAGGATGACGACCTCGACCTCCTCGGGCTTGGCGCCCATGCCGCGACGATCGACTACCGGTGCACGCGAGAGGAGCTCGAGGACGCCGGGTACGGCGGCGGCTACAGCGAAGTTGACCCCGCCGCTGCGCCCGACGTCGATCAGGAGTTCGTGTCGGGCTCCGATTCCGACGAGACGATGGACCTTCTCGCAGCGCCCTACAACTCGCCCGTCGTGCTGCTGCTGCTCGAAACGCTGGAGCATCGGGACTGGACGAAGCTGCCGGGGCTCATGCGCGTCGCGGAAGCGATCATCGACGGTCTGTGCCCGTGCCCGGTCCAGGCCGCCTGAAACCGGGGGAGCGCCTCGCGGCGACAGGAGACCCGGCAGCGACCCTGCTGGTCCGGTTCGCCGGGCGGCGGCTGCTCGACCGTGACGGCAACCAACTCGCCGAGCTCGCCGCCGACGGACGCTGGTACACCAGCGACGGCACGGTCACTCACGGTCTCACCCAAGCACGCCGGCCACGGGACGCCGACACCATCGAACGGGACGCCGCGTGGCTCGGCGAAGCGGTGCACATCATCCGCAGACTCGCCGAGCGCCAGCAACACCTCACAAGCGACGACGTGTGGGCACAGGTGAAAACCAAACCCAGCGAGTCACGGATGATGGGCAACGCCTTCGCTCGTGCGCAGCACGCCCGGGTGGTCACACGAACCAGCGACCACCAGCCTTCCCGCCGCAGAGAGAACCACGGGCGGGAAATCCTCATCTGGCAGTCACTCCGGTTCGGGCAGCAGACCCTCTGACGCCCGTCTCACCCCGGACTTCACGCTCCGCAGCGACGGCGGCGCAGCGACTACCAGCATCAATCACCACCGAAAGGAGCACACGCTTCCATGAACGCAACCCTCACACCACCCGCCGCGCCTGCGGTCGAAGGGGCACCCCCGGCGTCCCTGAGCCACCTCGGCGAGCTGGTCCTACGAACGAGCCGCCTCACCGCACGCGGGCTCGGCGTCTCGCAGATCCTCGAACAGGCCCCGGTCCACGCCGACCCCGAGGAACGCGTCACCGTCCTAGTGATGCTGCGAGCGATCCTCTGGCTGGCTCTGCAGTCGGGACACGCGCCCGCCGGCATCAAGAATACCCGCCGCGACCTCGAACGCACCATCCGCTTCATCGACGGGCGGCTCACGCCGCTCGCCGAGGCCGCGCGGCCGGGCAGCGCGAAGCACCTTGCGCTCCCGCCGATCAGGCCGATGGCAACCGACCCGTCCGGCGCCGAAATCGACGTCCGCGAAGGGCCGGCAGTCCTGCGCGTCCTGACCCACGACGACCGGGAACAGCACGACGTCACCGCAGTGATCGCGCACATCCTCGGCGAGGAGCTGCCCGCCATGTCGGTGACAGTGAACCTGCCGGCCGGTTGGCGCCCGTCCGTCGAGGCGATGTACGGACTGTGCCGTGCGATTTACACCACTCACCTCGCGAACTGGTGGCCCGGCTGCGACGCCATTCGATAACCAACCCCACACCGGAAAGGAGTGATTGCCCGTGGGTGAAGTCTAGCCCCTAGCAGGAGGCCCACTCGCACCCCGCGAGCAGACGGTGCTCGCCGCCGCTGGCATCGCGCGGTGCAAGACATTCCGCTACTCGCCGAGTTGGCGGGTGTCAGCGAGCAGCAGCTCGAGGACACACTCGCGCAACTAACCCGCCGCGGACTGATAACCCGCGGCCAACCGTCGCGCAGCAATCCCCGGACGGCTCGGGCGCTGCGCCGTGTCGCGCAACATCCCCACAACCAGCACCCCCCGGCGGCGTGAACCGCCAGGGACGAAAGGAGCAGTGTGAACAACCTCAACGACGCACAGCGCACGACTATCGCCCGGATCATCGATCGGGCGTGGCCGTGTTACGTGCACTACGCCGACGCCGCTGAGCTCGCCGGCGACCCCAACGCCATCGCCGACACACTCAGAGACCTCGACGCGATACTCACGAACAGCCACAGCGACGGTCTACCGATCACGGTCCCATCGCCGCTGGCAGTCACCGAGATAAGGGCGCTCGGCCACGAGCGCCACGCGGGCTGTGTCGCGCTCGCCACGGCGATCACCCGCTGCCTACCCGCGCTCGCGCATCTGGTCGCGGACCTCGCCGCGGATGGCGGGATGCCGCGGCCCGGCGAGTTGGACACATACACCGTCCGCAGCACCCTCGCGGACGTGCACGGGCTCTACCACCGGCTCGACCCGGTAGGCGATGACGACACGCCGCTGATCGAAGCGCTCTGCATCAATCAGACGCCGGCGATCCCGATTGAGATAGGGAGCGACTGGCAATACATGGTGCGCCTCACTCAGGATCACGCGATGGGCGGGCAGCGCGGCGCCTTCGAGTACATGCCGATGCGCTGCTTCGTCAGCCTGGACGACGCACGCAACTGGTCGCACGTGCAGGCCATATGGGACTGCCACATCCTCGGCGACGACCCCGCACCAAACCTCGCGGACCCCAACTATCAGAGCATCGTCCGCGAAATCACCCGTCACGACGGCAGCGACCGCACCTGGCAGTTGCCGTTCAGCAACGCGACGCTCCGCTTCACCCGTCACAACGACGGGCGCTGAGCCGCCGCGCCATCTCTACACACAGGACCAGCCCCGCGCCCGCGGGGCCGCCTCGCCATGCCCGAAAACAACACCAAGAGAAAGGTCACAGTCAACATGAAACCGATCGACTTGCTCAGCCGCGCATGGGCCGCAGCAGACCGTATTGCGGAGACTCTCACCTGGCGTCTGTCCCCGACCTGGGGGCTCATCATCATCCCCCGCCGACACGAAACACGTACCGCGAACGGGTCCACGCTCGCGAAACTCCTCAAAGCGCGCGGGCGCTTCCCAGCGATCGTGATCTGCGCAGCAGACGAAATCGACGCCCAGCGGCAGGCGATCCGCAAGCGCCTGCCGCACGCTCACATCGCCGTGATCGACTGGTGTCACCCAGCGACCCCGACACCGGCCGATATCACCCTCATCACTCCGCAGGGACTACGACGCCAGCACGGCGCGCTCATCGATTACCGGGCGGCGGTGATCGCCGTTATAGCCGGGAAAACGCCGTGGGAGCAGCGCCAACTTCGGGCGCTCAACACGCTCATGCAGAGCGCCCGCGGGACGCTGCTCGTGGTCGAGGAATGGGCTTACCCCGAAATCCTCGCCGCCGCCGTCGGACGGGTCGCTCGCGTCACTCCGAGCATCGCCAAACAGGCGGTCACAACCTGGCGCGAGGACCGCCTGCGCTGCGGCGGCATTCACACCGCCCGTAGCGGAGACATGGCCGTCTCCGTGCTTGCCTGCTTCTCCGCTCGGACAGCGACCACCTGAACACCGCGGGCCGCCCGCGTCCACGCACCGCGGCGCGGGCGGGCCGCCGCCAACACTCTCGACAGGAAAGGACCAGAACCATGACAGCCAACCATCGTGGCTGCACATCCGCAGCCACCACCAACTTCACCTTCGACCGCTTCCAGCTCGCACGAACCCTGAAAGTCGCCGACCACCCCACCAGCTGGGGGCTCGGCGCGTTCGGGGACAGCCCGGCCCAGCAAATTGCCGGTGCTGTCACCTGTGCGCAAGAGTCACGGACGATCACAGAACCCGACGGCGTTCACCTTCAGGTTTACGCGATCGACGGGTCACGCATCGCAATCGCCCTCTGCGACCGGCCGCCCGCACCGACTCAGCATCAGGTCCGAGCGGCAGCCGGGCTGCCCCGCTACCGGCACGTCGGCACGAGCCGCCACTGGACAGACCTCAAACCGGCGGCCAAGCGTGGCACTTTCACCGGCACGTGCGAAGCGATCGAGCACGTACTCCTCGCGGCGGACGACCTGACGCCCGCGGTGGGCGCACTCTTGCTCGGCGAAGCCCGCTGGATATCACTTCACGCCGAGCCGCTTCGAGTGCTCGCCTACAACAGCCGCGGCCGGCTCGCGACCCACACAACCAGCGTCTCGCACCTCGCACAGGACGCCCCGACGCTGGTCGACCTGTGGCCGCTTCTGATCGAGGCACTCGACACAGGGGAAGCCGCCGAAGACTGGGACGGCGACCAGCAACGGACGCTGCTACTCAGATCAGGCGGCGAGACTCATCTCGCCCGCCAGTTGAACGCAGCACGAGCACGGCTCGTACACGCCGGAGGCGCCGCCGACGGCGTGCTGCCCGACCCGCACGGCGGCTTCGGCCGCTACCTCGGCGACGATGAGCACTGCGACCTCGACGCGTTGTTCGGCGGCGGACCTGACCTCGAGACCAGGGAGGGCGTCGAACTCGCGCTCGGACACGCCACCCCCGCCAACGGCCTGTGAGCAGCCTCACGCTCGCCGCGCCCACCGGGAGACCGGTCGGCGCGGCGGCACCCAGCCGCGCAGCCCTGAAACTCGTAACCCCCGACGGCCAGCCGCTGTCGCCGATCGCGCTGCACGGCGAAGGGCGCCACCAAGACACCCTGCCCGGCGAGTTCTGGCCCGCCCTGTCGTTCACTCAGTTCCAGGCGCCGGGCACGCCGATCATCGGCTGGTGGGAGATCGACAAGCACGAAGCCGTCAGGCTCCTCATCAAGTGGAGGCACAAACTTCACGAAAACGGGGAGCCCTACGAACGGCCATTCGGGAGCATGTTTTTTCGCATGGACGTGATGGGCCGCCCAGCGGCCGTCGTCGCGCTCGCCTCCACCTGTAACAAGTGGGTGAGCAAGAAGCACGGCATCACCCGCTACGACGCCGTTGACCTCGCCCGCATCTGTCGCAGCGAAGACCGCCGCGACAACTACTGCCTGCGCGCCGTCCTGCGGCTCAGCCGCGAGTACCTCGCGCCGCTGTACCCACAGCGATACCCGAAGAAGTGGAGCGTACTGAAGGCAGTGTGCGCCAACAGTATGCCCAAAATCGACGAAGCGGAAATCGACGGCAACACCGGCATGTACCGCTTTGACGGATTCGAGTTGATCCGCGTAACCAGCGGCAAGGGCGGCGGCGGAAAACGCGGGAAGCGCAGCAAAGTCGCACACATCGGTAACGGAAAACGCGGACTGTGGCTCTACCGCTACCCGGCATCCCGCGCCATCAACTGACAGACCGCCAGCTCCGCTGACGCAAGCGCGCGGGAGGGCGGGCGGGCGCGCGCCGCGGCAGCGCCGCACACCACCAACAACACGAAAGGACCGCCAGAAATGCAGTCAACCGCAGCAATCCAACGACACTCAGCGATCACAATCGCACGCCTCGACTCGCTCCTCGCGTTCGTCGGACAGATCCGCGACGACGCGGATCGCGTCCGTCACCAAGAGGTCCGCTGGACGACCGAACCCGTAACCACGGTCGGCGACCAGCAGGTGAGCTTCGAGAAGCTCACCGCCGGATACATCACCGAACAGGACGGGCAGCCGACGCTCGTGGAACTGAGCCGCTTGTGCGGCAGAACCGCAGGCGATCGCCGCAGCGAACAGATCCACGCACGGGAACAGATCGCGGGAATCATCGAAGCACTCGAAACCGCCACGGGCGAACAGGGTCTCTCGCTTCGACAGGGCCACTTCCGCCTTGACCCATCGCCGCTCATGCCAACGGTGCGGGACATGCTCGAGGTGTTCGGGCCGAGCTTCACGTCGCTCGGCGGGACCACTTACCGGCCGTGGACAGACACCTGGGCCGTCGGACTCGAATGCGTGCGCCACGACGGACTCACCTCGTTCCTGTACCTCGAGCCGACGCAAGAGGCCGTCGAGGGCAACGCTCGCGTCGTCTCGCATCTGGGAACCGGAGGCGATCCCACCGAAGACCACGTGCAGCACATCTACGACCCGTTCGCTCCAGACCAACTTGCGCGCGTCTACGCGGTAGTTACCGAGAATGGCGAGCGCAACTGGACAGCCGACAACTACGACCACGCGCGGGCACAACACGAAGAAGCGTTCGGAGGCGAACCAGGCGAGGCGATTGAGGACGTGTACCTCGCCGATCGACTCGCCGGCTTCGACAGCGCCCCCGAGGGGGCGGTCCTCGACGCAATGATGCGCCAGGCTCAGCGGCTCTCGTGCGGGCATCCCGATTCGCCGTACATCGCAGTGATCGCCGCGTTGAGGCAGGTGAAAGAAGCCGCAGACTCATGAGTACCTACCTGTCGCGCGGCCGAGAGGTCGTTGAGAAGAAGTGCCCCAACGAGGACTGCTGCGAATACGACGTGGTGCAGGAACTTCCAGCCTGGGCAGAGACCGGCCGGCTGTTCCTATACCGCGAGGACGAACTGTACTGCCGTGAATGCGGCGAGGAAATGATCGACCCATAGCCCGCCAGTCGGATCACCACCCGCCGGCGCGCGGGTGGGCGGGCGGGCGCGCCGGCCGGCGCCAGCCGCCGCCACGGCTCACCACACATGAAAGGAGGCAAAGCGTGCCGAAGACCGCGAAAGAAACGGACGCGCAACACGCGCGGATGGCCGAACTACACGACCAAAACGGCTACCCCCGGCTTTATCCCCAAAACGTCCAGGGCAAGACGATCATCGGCCAATTCCGCCGGTACGTCACTCGCGAAGACGCCCGCTGCATCGAGAAAGCCCTGTACGACTTCCTGATGATGGTATGCGGCTTCATCGCCGAGTACGGCCTGGTGCCGCCTGACGGCAACTTCCGCAGCAAATGGGCAGACCCGGATTCGCTCATCGAGGAACTAGCCAACGGAGGGGGGCGCACAACGCGACCACGGAAGGGTCGAGCGCGTCTACCAAGACGGAATGACCGACGTGGAGGTACTCGCCGCGATCGACAACCTCGCAGACGAACACAGGCAGGCGTGTCGCGCCGGCCATGACCGACGCGCGTTCCAGCGAGACATCAGCGCGGCGGTGCAGTTGCTCGACCCGCACCACTTCACCATCGTCCCGCCCGGATGGACGCTCACCGACTCACCGGAGCACGGTGTCGCAGACCAGCACCCGGACGGCAGCCTCGCCCGCGCGCTGGTGCAGCTCGCCGCTGCCAACGGCCATGCCCTGATCGCGCCTCCGGGCGTTGACGGCAACGGCCAAACCCGGCTGCTGTAGCCGCGCACCGGTCCGCCGGGCTCATTAACCAAAAGCTCTCCCGGCTCATTGGAGCGCCGTAGCCGACCCGCATCACGGCCCAACTCAGGGCCGTGCGTCAACGCACGCCCAAAACCCCACGGATTCACCCAACCACGATTGGAGGGAAATGACCCCAAACGCCGTGACCGACAATTTCACCCCAACCCTTTTTGACCTCGATCGGCCTGCCAGCGAACCAGCCGGCGGCGACACACCAACCAACGCAGCGCCTCCGGCCATTCACAACACGGTCCTGCCGCCGTCCGGCGCAGGCGAGCGCATCGCGCACAACCTCGCAGCTATCCGCCTCGTGAACACGCTGCGCGAGCATGGAGCGACACCGACGCAGGCCGAGCGCCAATCCCTGATGGGCTGGGCGGGCTGGGGCGCGGTGCCGGAGGTCTTTGACGTAGACGTACCGCGCTACAGCGCCCAGCGGGAGGAGCTGCTGCGTCTGCTCGGGCCGGAGGACTACGCGGCGGCACGCTGCTCAACGCTCAACGCGCACTACACCCATCCGCTGATCGCAGACGCAATGTGGCAGGTAGCGCAGCGCCTCACGTTCCCGGGCCTGCGCGTTCTGGAGCCCGGTTGCGGCGGCGGCGTCTTCCTCGCACGCGCCCCGGAGGGGCTGACCTTCACCGGAGTCGAGCTCGACCCGACCACCGCGGCGATCACGGCAGCGCTGTATCCGCAGGCGAGCATCCTCACCGGCTCATTCGCAGAGGTCCCCGGCCTCGTCAACGGGACCTTCGATCTAGTGATCGGCAACGTGCCGTTCGCCGACGTTGCGCTGCACGACCCGGTGCACAACAAGGGCAAACATTCGATTCACAACCACTTCCTCATCAAGAGCCTGATGCTGCTGAGGGACTGTGGCCTGCTGGTCGCTCTCACCAGCCGCTTCACGCTGGACTCCCAGAACGACCGGGCACGCATGGAGATGCACCGGCTCGGAGAGCTGCTCGCGGCCGTCAGACTCCCCGCTGGCGCCCACCGGCGGGTCGCAGGGACCGACGCTCTCACCGACCTGCTGGTGCTCCGTCGTCGTGACGGCAAGAGCACCGAGGAGCCCGCCCCGTGGGTCACGAGCGCCCCGACCGACATCGACGGCGAGCAAGCGCTACTCAACTGCTACTTCGCGCAGCACCCCGAGCGCATCGCCGGCACGCTCACGTTCGGTAACGGCCCCTACGCACGTGAACTCAGTGTCGAAGGCGACACCTCAGCGGAGGCGCTGAGCAAGACGATTCTCGCGGTCGCGGAGCCGGCCGCCCCGCCGGCGCTGCCGCCTGTCGACCTCGGGGAGAAGTGGGACGGACACATTGTCACGCTCGCTGGCGGCCAGTTCGCAGAGGTGGTCGGCGGGGGCACCGAGCCGCTGGCGGTCCCCAAAAACGCGGTGAAAGAGATGCGCCACCTGTTGTTGCTGCGCGACAAAGCCGGCGCCCTGCTCGCGCACGAAGCCCGGCACGCCGCAGAGCCAGCGCAGCTCGAGCAACTGCGAGCCGAGCTGCGCAGCACCTACCAGCGCTACGTCCGCGCCTATGGGCCGATCAACCGCTACAAAACGCACGGCACCGGCCGCACCGATCCGGACACCGGCGAGGCGATCGTCCGCCGCTCCCATCCGCGTGCGACCCGGCTGCTGTTGCATGACCCGCTCGGCCCACTGGTGCTCAGCCTGGAGGTCTTCGACGAAGAGACACAGGTAGCCGCCGAGGCTGATCTGCTGCGCCGGCGGGTGCTGCACAGCCGCGAACACGTGTCCTCTGCGCAGACCCCGGAGGACGCACTGGCGATCTGCTGGGACCGAGCCGGAAAGATCGATCTGGACCTGATCGCCGACCTGCTGGGCGTCACCGCCGGGCAGGCGCGTGGAGCACTCGGCGACCTCGTCTACGAACGACCCGGGGACGGCACTCTCGTGCCCGCCGCCGAGTACCTCTCCGGCAACGTGCGGGTGAAGCTCGAGCGCGCCCGCGAAGCCGCAGCGGTGGACTCGAAGTTCGACGTCAACGTGACCGCGCTCGAAGCAGTACAGCCGCCGCCGCTCGGAGCGGAAGAGATCACCGCGAAGATCGGCGCCGTCTGGATTTCTGACACGGTGCACCAGCAGTTTCTCCGCGAACTACTGGACACGAAGTCGCTCATCGTGGAGTACGGCGGCGGGAATATGTGGGCCGTCAAAGGCTATTGCCGTGGCACCCTCGCCGAATCCGAGTGGGGCACCCAACGGATGCCCGCCCAGTACATCGCGGCGGCTTTGCTGGAGCAAAAGCCCATCGTCGTGAAGGATCGCGTCGGCTCGACCGACCAGTACCGCGTCAACCCGGACGAGACGACCGCGGCGCAGGAGAAGGCGACCGCGATGCAAGAACGATTCACCGAGTGGTGCTGGGAGGACCCGCAGCGCGCCAGCGAGCTCGTGCGCGAGTACAACCGCCGCTTCAACAGCCTCGTGCTACGTGACTACGCAGCGTTTGGTGAAGCGCTCACGCTGCCCGGCCTCGCCGACACGTTCACCCCCCACGCGCACCAGCGCGCAGCGGTGGCCCGAATCCTCAGCGAGCCGTCTGTGGGCCTGTTTCATGTGGTGGGCGGCGGCAAGACCGCGTCGATGGTGATGGCCTGTCACGAGCTTCGCCGCCTCGGCCTCGTGCAGAAGCCCGCGGTAGTGGTCCCCAACCACATGCTCGGGCAGTTTGCGCGGGAGTGGCTGCAGCTGTATCCGATGGCGAAGATCCTGGCTGCCGGCACCGACGACCTGACCAAGGACAACCGGCGGCGGTTCGTCGCGCGTGTTGCCGCGAACGATTGGGACGCGATCGTCATTACCCGCAGCGCGTTCGAGCGGCTGCCCGTCAGCCCGAAGGTACAGAAGGCGTACCTGAAGCGAGAGCTCGCGGAAATCCGGGGAATGCTCGATGAGCAGCGTGCGCGAGGCGCCCAGCTGACCGTGAAGCGGTTGGAGAAGAAGGTAATGCGAGCCGAAGCGGCGATGAAGAAGCGGCTCGACGGGGTGACGGACCTCGGAGTGACGTTCGAGCAGACCGGTATCGATTATCTGTTCGTTGACGAGGCTCACCTGTTCAAGAACCTCGCAACTGTCAGCAACATTCAAGATGCGGCGATCCTTGGCTCCAACCGGGCCGAGGACCTGTATATGAAGCTGGAGCATCTGCGTGACACCGGTAGCGAGCGGGTCGCGACGTTCGCCACCGCCACGCCGATCGCGAACAGCATCACCGAGGCGCACGTCATGTGTCGCTACCTGCGGCCCGACTTGCTGCACGACGCCGGGGTCAAACACTTTGACGCCTGGGCGGCGACGTTCGCAGAAACCGTGACACAAATGGAGATGGCGGTCACGGGCGGCGGCCACTATCGCCTGAAGACTCGGTTTGCGCGCTTCCAGAACGTCCCGGAGATGCTGCGCATGTTGCACCTGCTCGCAGACGTGAAGACAGCCGAGGATCTGAAACTCCCGACGCCGCCGTTGAAGCCCCGCGCCGACGGGCAGCGGCTGCCTGAGACGGTCGTTATCGAGACGCCCCCGGAGGTAGCCGACTTCCTGCAGCTGCTCGCCGAGCGGGCCGAGAAGGTGAAGAACCGCGAAGTCCTCCCGCAGGAGGACAACATGCTGAAGATATCCACCGACGGCCGCAAGGCCGCGCTAGATATGCGTCTCGTCGGGGACCGCAAAGCAATCAACGGGCGGTGCAAGCTTGACGTGGTCGCGGACAACGTTGCCCGCATCCATCACGCCACCAGAAAAATCGCCTACCGCGTGCCCCGGACCGACGTGCGGCACCCGACGCTCGGGTCGTTGCAGATCGTTTTCTGCGACCTGTCAACGCCAAACCGGCGGGAATGGAACGCCTACGACGAGTTGCGGCGCCTGCTGATCGCTAAAGGGCTCACGGCCGGCGAAGTGCGGTTCATACACGAAGCCAAGAGCGACACCGATAAGGCCCGTCTGTTTGAGATGTGTCGTTCCGGTCAGGTCGCGGTGCTCATCGGCTCAACAGAAAAGATGGGCGTCGGCACGAACATCCAGGCGCGGGCGATCGCCTTGCACCACGTCGACTGCCCGTGGCGTCCCGCCGACATCGAGCAGCGTGAGGGTCGCATCCTGCGGCAGGGCAATCAGCACACCAGCGGCGTGCGGATTTACAGGTACGTCGTGGAAGGCAGCTTCGACAGCTATATGTGGCAAACGCTCGAGCGCAAGGCCCTGTTCATTGGGCAAATCATGCGGGGCCGCCTCGATGTGCGCGCGATCGACGAGATCGCCGACAACGCCCTGTCCTTCGCAGAGGTCAAGGCGCTGGCCGCAGGGGACACACTGATCCTCGAGCAGGCGACGCTCAGCGCAGACGTCACCCGCCTACAGCGCCTACAGAGGGCATACCGCAGCAACCAGGCGGCGCTCGCACGAACCGTCGAGAACAACACTCGGGGGCGGGCGACACTCGAAAAAGAAGTCGCGGCGCTCGAAGATGCCATCGCCCGCCATGCCGACACGCATGGCGACAAGTTCGCCATGACGATCGACGGCATCGTTCACACAAAGCGTGCCAACGCCGGGATCGCACTCGCCGACCTGCTCGATGGTGTCGGCCAAGAGCCCAGGCCGGTTGGAACGCTCGCCGGTCTCGCGATCTCAGGATGTGTCAAGTACAGCGTCGCCGATGATGTGCGGGAAGCCCGGCTGACGTTCGACGGGCTGCCCACCACCACCGCATACGCCAACCTCATCGACGCGCACAAGGACCCGCTGACGCTGATCCGGCAGTTGGAGTCTCGGGTCAATGGTCTTGACGCGCTGCGCGTCAGGACGATCGCTAGCCGAGAAGACCTACAGGCCGAGGGGGAGCGCGCCAAGGCCGCAATCGGCGCACCATTCAAGCACGCCGACGCCCTGGCAGAAGCCTCCGCCAAGCTCGAAGCGATAAACGCGGAACTGGCGGCGAAGGCGGCGGCGCAGGAAAGCTCAGCCGGAACAGCCGGCAAGCAGGACCCAGCCGGTGAAGTGGCGGTAGCGGCAGTCGCAGCGACCGCGTCAGATGACATTCCAATCTGAGGGCTAGGGCAGTCACCTCGCCGTGAAAACGGCTCCCACTGTTCTTTCACCCTCACGTTCCGCAAATCCCGCTTTGGTCGGCCTGCCTAACCGGCCGCCAACGCCCAATACGCGTCGCGTCGGCACCACCGTCCCGGTTGGGGCGGTTGCCGGCGCGACGTCCAACCACATCCATTCAAGGAGGTACTTGCATGTCAACAGCAACCGCCAACCCCGGCACGCTCACCGTCCGCCTGGACCGGCTATTCGTGCCCGAAAACGTCCGCGAGCTTGACGAGGAATGGGTCGAGAAGCTCCAAGGGGCAATCGCCGCACGTGGCAAGGTCACAGAACCAATAAAAGTAATCCCCGCCGATCCCAAGGTACACGGCAGCGGCTACGACTACGTGCTGGTGGCCGGGTTCCACCGCGTCGAGGCGGCACGTCGTCTCGGCCACGAGACGATCCCCGGCGTGCTGGGGGATCCCGAGTACGAGCACACCGACCGCGCTAGCGAGAACGTGGTGAAGAGGAGCCTCAACCCCTACCAGGAGGCCGTCGCGGTAAAGCGCGCGCTCGCCGAGGGTGACAGCGAGGGGCAGGCCGCCGCCGCGCTCACCATGAGCAAGAGTCTGGTGACCCGCCGAGTGAAGCTGCTGGAGCTACCAGACGCAGCCCAACGACTCGTCGGAGACGGGAGGCTCACCCTCGCGACCGTTGACCCGATGCGGATGCTCGTGCAGGCCAACCCGGCGCTGCTCGACGCTGTACTGGAGTTCATCGAGGTCTGCGGGGCGGAAATCGCGCCCGCCGACTTCGCCCACACTCCGCTGTCGATTCTCGCCGCAGCCGTCGAGGCATCCGAGAGTGACGTGTTCGCGGAGCCCCTCGGGGAAGTCCCGCTCAAAGCCACGGACCTCCTGCCTAACGATGCGCCGACCGTTGCGCTTCTCAGCAAAGCCAAAGAACTCCACAAGCAGATTCACCGGTTCAGCTACGGCGACCCGTACATCCGCTTTGGCGACGCTGAGGTCGATCGTGCCCGCGCAGCCGGCGTGCTGCTCGAGTACGGCGAGGAGACCCCGCTCGTCACCGACCTCGACGTGTACCGGGACCTGTGTCGCACCGCCATCGCAGCAGCGGTGGAGACGCTCACTCAGCAGGCCGCCGAGCGCGCCAAGGAAGAAGAGAGCATCTTCGGCGGCGACGGCGAGAAGACGAAACCGGCCCCCGACGACCAGCACACCATTCTCGAAAAGAAGTACCGGGCCGACATGCGGGTGCACGCCGCGAGCGCGCACGGCGCGAACCTCGCTCTTGGCGACTCGCTGAAAAAGGGCCTGACCGTCGTGGACCCCGACGACATCAACGTCGCCCGGTTCTTCGTGTACGGGCTGCTCAGCCGCAACCACGCCGGCGCCCATCACAGCGACACCGTCGTGTCGGCGATCGCTCTGTGCGGCATCCGGCTTGTCGTCGGCGACTTTCGTGAAGACAAGACGAAGATCCTGAAAGACAAAAGCCGCGGGGTGCTGCGGATCGACTACGGCGACGGCAAGACCCACGCCAACCAGACGCACTGGCTGTGGGACTACCTCGACGGAGCCCGCACCGCCGGCGAACTCTACGGCCGCGCGCTTGTGGTGATCGCCGCCGAGCATTACGCCTCTCGCCTCGTGCTTCCCGCCAGCCAGCAGACCGAGCCGCTGAGGTGGCCGTCCCACAACGACACGGCGCTGACCGCGCTCACGAAGCTCGCCGGCCCGCACGTCGCCGAGACGCTGCAGGCGCTGGAGAAGGCGATCAAAACGACTGCCCGCGAACACAAAAAGGCCCTGGAAGCGCTCGACAGTGATGACACCGAGGCAGACGCCGAGCCGGAAGCCACGTCCGGCGCGCAGGACGCCACCGGTGAGCAGGACGCCACCGACGCCGACGGACTCGCGGTCGCCCGCACGCAGGCGGTGCCGCTGATTCAGGGGCAGCCGGGCATCACCATTCCCGAGCTCGCCGCCCGCATGGGTGTGAAACAGAATTGCCTCTACCGCGTGCTTCCCACGCTAGAAGACGAAGGCAAGGTGTCCAAGCAAGGGCGCGGATGGCACGCCGCAGACGCCGAGACCATCGGCGAGGAAGGTGCCCCTGCGACGCTTCCCGGCCTCGCAGTCGACGCGGAGGAACACGCCGGCGAGCCGGAAGGCGGGAGCGGCGAGCAGATGGCCGCACCCATAGACGCATCGACGCTCCAGCCACCCAATGAGGGTCCTGCGCCGATGCCGGACCTGCCGGACGAGGACCTGGACGTCGAGGACCTGCCGGACGAGGTCGTGCCCGACGCCGCCGATGTGCTCGACGCTGGCGCGGAGATCGACTTCTAGGCCCGCCGCGGCACCGGGGTTAGGTAGCCGGCGCCCGCCTCCTTCATCGATTCGCCTCAGCGCCGCCGCCGGACGGCGGCGGCGTGCCGTCTACGAAAACGACTCTCTGCGAAAGGAGAAGCAAACGCATGAGCACGCCCCGGGTGCTCAACACCGCACCAGCGGTCCTGAGCATCCGAAACTACAAACACCTGGCCCGCCACCACGGGCACGACCTCACGGTCGCGATCTACGGTGGCGACCAGAGCGCCGCTCTGGAGTGCGAGACGTGCAAAAGCATCCTGCTCGCGTTCGAGAACAGCTCGACCCAAGAGGCGAGCCTCGCCGCACTCGTGGCACTCACCCAACGCCTGCGCCTAGAGCCGCGGCATCTCGCGTTTCACCTGACCGAGGTCGGAGTGCGTCAAGCCGCCGCTGTCAACGCCGAAGGACTGAACGCGCAACTCACCTACCTGCTGAACACGGTCGGGGCGGAACACGCCCACGACCTGATCGAGCGGATCGCTGCCGAAACACGGCGCCGCTGACACCACAACCACAACCCCCTCAATCGAAAGGAGCCCAACGAATGGGCAAGACTCCCTCAAAAGTCGGCTACACCGACGCGGGCCACACCGTTGAAATCACACAAACCCTCACCGAGGCGCAGTTCCGTGAGATCGAGCGCATCCTTGACCGGCCGCCCGAAAAGTTCAAGGGATGGCCCGACCGGTTCGTGTTCAGCCCACCCACAAACGCGCACGGCAGTCGGCTACGCGAGTACCTGCGCCGCGAGCGGATTGCGCACGGTTACGAGAAGCGTTACACGTGGAAGCAGCCGACAGCGGCGGTTGCGGCATGACACGCACCGCCCCCTATACCTGGCGGATCGGTGTCGACAACACGTTCGGCTACCTCACCCGTCGCGATGGGACGCATCTGGTGGAGTCGCGGCGGTTCCTCGGAAGCGTCGGCCTTGCTGTGAGCCTGACTGACGGAAGTGCGCTGCTCACGGCGACGGACGGGCAGAGCACGTGGCAGCCCCTTACCGCGCAGCGGGCGTGCGAGCTCGCCGCGATTCCGGCCCCGGCGGTTGACGGCGCCGCCGAGACGCAGCGGCGTCTCGATCCGTTTCACGTCGAGCGGCACACATCGCCGGTGTTCCTGGGGATCGTGGAGCTCGCAACCAGACGCCGGCTGCCGTGCGCGCACGCGCTGCGCGCCTGGCTGGCGGGGAAGTGGGACGGCACATTCGACGGCCCGTTCCTTGAACAGCCCGAGACATTCGCGGCGAGCGTCATCGAGCGGCTCGCGCAGACCGGCGGGCAGCTCGAGGATGCGCTGTGCACGCAACTGCGCGCCGACAGCCTCGACCGCGCCGGCACGGCGCAGACGACCGGCTGGCGGGCCGCCCTCGGTGAACTGCCGAGCGTGGTCGCACGGTTCACCGCGCAGCTCGCTCACGATCGCGGCGAGCACCAGTCGGCCAGCGCTGCTGCCAGCAGCCAACTGACCCTCATCTAGCCGTGCCGGCGCCGTGCGCCGGCACCACATTCACCTGAAAGGAGCGCTATGAGTCGCTTCGAGTCGATTCACCTTTTCTCCGGTGGCGGCGGAGACCTCCAAGCCGTCGAGATGCTCGGCGGTTACGGGGTGCTTGCCGCGAACCACTGGACCTGCGCCATCGAGAACAGCGGCGCGAACTACCCCGACATCGAACATCTGATCGGCGACCTAGCGATCGCCAACCCGCTCAGGCTCGACCCACGCATCCGGCAGGCGCCAGTGTTGTGCGCCTCCCCCGAGTGTGACGGTTGGAGTCTTTCACGCAACTACCAGGAGGAGGTAAGCCAGCTCGGCCCCTATGACCCCAAACAGGGAATCGGCCGTTCCCGCGCGACCGTGTACTGCCCGATGCGGTTCGCGAGCGCCCTTCCCAACCTCACAACGATCATCATGGAGCAGGTCGTTGACATGGTGAGAAATCCGCGGGACTTCGCGCGGTACGTCAACGAATGGGACGGCCTCGGATGGCGGGTACAGGCAGTGTGCGCGAACAGCGCGATATGGGGTGCCGCGCCACAGTCACGCGACCGGCTGTACCTACTCGTCACACGCAAGACCGTCCCCAAGCCGGATACCGAGTTTCGGCCGCCGTGCCGTTGCCTGCGCTGCGAAGCCGACGTGCTCGGCATCCAGACGTGGAAGGCCAAGGCACTCAAACGCGCGACGAGCGCAGGCCCCGTCGGCAAGTACGGTCCGCGTGCCGGCCAGTATTTCTATCGCTGCCCGCTCTGCGGCACGCGCACCGCCCCGACGGTCGTGGCGCCCTACATCATTCCTGCGGAAAGGGCGATCGACTGGCAGCTGCGCGGAATACGCATCGGCGACCGTGACAATCCGCTGGCACCGGCCACGATGCGCCGCATTGAAGCGGGATTGTTGCGCCATTACGCCGAGCACCTGATGCGTCTCTCGCGTCTGAACGACCCTGAGCGCGATCAGCCGGTCCCGATCTGGTTGCCCTTCCCAACCCAGACAGGCAGGCAGGAGATCGGCCTCGTCTCACCCCCCGTCGAGGCGATGCAGGTAACGCTTCGCCGGAACCTCGACAGCGCCTCCGTCACCGAGCCCTGGCGCACGGTCTGCGGGTCGGGTAACCACAACGCGCTGCTCACCACCCCGCCGGGGATTCTCGCGCAGGTCGCCGGGCACACGTTCGAGCGGCCCGGCTATGCGCGGGCCTGGACGGCAGACCAGCCATCGCCGGTCGTCAGCGGCACCCTCGACAAGGCGATCGTCATGCCCCCCGAGGAGTTTCTGGCCGGTGAGGCGTTCGCGGTCGCGAACTTCGGCACGGAACGCGGCGGGCACGTCCGCGACGTCACCGAGCAGCCGATGGGCACGCTGACCGGCGGCGGGCAGTACGGGATGACTCAGCAGTCGATCCTCCGCGTGCCGCGGGAGGCGGTGATCGCGAGTTATTACGGCGGCTCGGCCGTCACCTGCGATGCCTCGCGCTACCCCTTCCGCACGCAGACCAGTGTTGACAGGCACGCCCTGGTCGAGCCACCAGTTAACACGAACCGGACGCCGCTGAACGCGGTGGAGCAGCTGCCGTATCCCGTCGAGGACGCCGAGTTCCGTATGAGCACACCGGAGGAGTCCGCGCGGGTTATGGGAATTCACCAGCGGCTCGTGCCGCTGCCCGGCGGCGGGTACAGGGTCGTCCCCTACAAACTCAGCGGCTCGAAACGGGACAGGGTGCGCCTCGCCGGCAACAGCCTCACACCGGGCGTCGAGGCGGAACTCCTCGACCGGGCGCTCGTCGTGCAGGGGGTGTAGGCGATGAAAACAAGTGAGGCGGGGCAACTCGCATTGCTGCCCACCGAGACGCAGGAAGTGCTCGCTAGGGCACATCGCCGCGAAGACCAGCGGTACGCCGCAACCCAGCCGGTCGACTACAAAAAGCTCAACGACATGGTGAGGCGCCAACGCGCCGCGCTTACTCGCGCCGTCAACAGCGGCCACCGGGATCGTGTCGTACTCGCTTGCCGGGACGCCGTGAACGAGTGGAACCAGCCTGGTTGCATGTGGCCCGACGAATGGGCGCATTGGCAGTGCGCGCTCGACAGCGTGCTGCCGTTTCACCAGCAGGTCTCGCTCGCTGACCTAGCCGACTAGCGCCCGGATACCAACTTGGCCGTGACCTCCGGGCCGCGGACAGGAAGCCGTGCCGACACGGCCGGCTCCTCACAAGCGCTCCGCGCAGCGACGCGCGAGCGCCCATGCACCCGCGCCTACCGGCGCGGCTCGCATTCACATCAAACGCGGCCTGCGCGCCGCATAACCGAAAGGACCCTGAAATGACATACGACGTTGCGTCCGTCGTCGGACAGATGGCCGGACTGGATGAGGCCACACACAAACCCGTCACTCCCGCGGAATTGGTCGAGCGCTTCTGCACGGCCGAGGCCGCGCAAGGTCTCGTCGCAGACCCCGGCACCCGCACGAACGATCAGGGGATCATCGTCTCCAGCGGCTTCTGCGGCTACAACGGAGTCCGCAGCGACGACTCGTTCGTGAGCGGGTTCGACGACGGGTACGACTTCATGGGCAACCTTGAAGCCGCCGGCTGGCGCCCGCTTACAGGAAAGGGCGACTGGCCGCTGGCCGTCTACATGCGCTGGCGGGCAACGACTGACACCAAAGGCGCGATCGCGGAGTACGTCGAGGGCGACCTCACCGTGTGGCAGTTCGAGAACCACGAGCAGGCCAAGCGGTTCTACACAACGCTGCGCAACCAGGCGTAGACGACCGCGCGAGCCGCGTAGTACAGCGGCGCTTGACCTGGCCGCGGCGGAAACGCCCGCCGAGCACAGGCCGGGCTCACACCACCCGCATCTGGGGTCGCTCAGCGGCCCTGACCACCGCGGCCCGCACCCTCGCGGGCGGCGGCGGCGCGCAGATAAACCAACCGGGTGCCACTGGCACCCAGCCGAAAAAGGAGGCCACCGTTGGCAAGACCGACATGGAGCGGAGCGCTTCAGATAAGCGTCCTGCAAGCACACATCTCGATCACCAAGGGAACAGAGGACTACCGGGGCCGTGAGGGGCTCGTAAACCTCTGTGCCTGTCACCAGAAGCCGTTCAAGCGCAGCGAAGTGTGCGTCGAGGGATTCACCCGCCTCACACAAAAGTTGGAAAAAGACGGGGAAACCGAGGGCACGACCCCTGTCGTGAAGGGTGTCCCAAACGGTGAGGAGACCTGGGTCCAGTTGGACGACGACACGCTCGCCGCTATCGAAGCGGCCGGCACGTCAGACACCATCACGATCGCCGCGCTGCTCGCCCCGGAAAAAGTACCGCTGGAGCGCACAAGCGGCCTGTACTACATCACCCACAACAAGAAAGTCAAAGGCTCAAAACAGGCGGTCGATCTGCTCTACGAAGTGCTCAGCGCGACCGGCAAGATGGCGCTCGCGAAATGGGCGCCTGCCGGGAGGGAAGTGCTCCTCGTTCTCAGGCCCCGCGACGAACGGCTGGTCGCCAGCGTCCTGCTGTTCGAGTCGGAGGTCAGAGACGCGACCCCGTACACGCTGACCGCGCGCAGCGTCTCAAAAGAGGAAACCGAGCTCGCGATCCAGCTGCTCGAGCGGCTGCCCAGCGAGTTCGACTTCGCCGCCGCAGTCGATGAGGCGGTCCCCGTTCGCCAGCAGGCGATCGAGGCTGCCCGCGCAGGAAAGCCAGTGCCCATCAAAGCGGCAACGCCGGCTGCCGAAGCCGCACCGGACCTGATGGCCCAGCTGCAAGCGGCACTCGACGCGACCCCGGCGCTTGACGACGAGCAAGTCCCGGTCGCCGCCCCAGCCAACTAGCCAAAGCGAATCCCGCAGGCCGGCGCGATGCCCGCACCGGGTCGTGCCGGCCTGCACGGGATGAGAAAGGAGCCAAATGCTGCTACCGGAGCCGATGTACGCAAAGGCCACAAAGCGAATCCCCACAGGCCGTAACTGGTGGATGGAGGCAAAGTACGACGGAATACGCATCCTCGCCGGAGTCCTCGGCAGGGTAGGCCTGTGGACGCGGTCGGGAAACCCGATAACCCAGGTTCCCTACATCGAGCAGGCAATCCTCGAACGATTCCCGCTCGGGACGATTCTCGACGGCGAGATAGTCGATCTGCGCACCGGCCGCCAATGGAACCGAGCGAGCTCGATCCTCTCCAAATCACGCGGCGGATACCAGCACCAGCCGACCGCGACGGACCCGCCGCTCACCTACGTCATCTTCGACATTCTGCAGGCAGGCGAGCGTGACGTGCGACGACTGCCGCTCTCCGAACGGCGGAAGCTGCTGGAGGAGATGTGTGCCGGGCTCAATGGCCGCGGCGACCAGCCGCTGATGCTGATTCACACGCACGCGCCAACCGATGAGGGGCTAAAAGCCATTCTCGATCTCGGCTTCGAGGGAGTGGTCTGCAAGCGTGAAGACAGCCCGTACCTCTGTGGAGACCGCCGCGGTGCGTGGGTGAAGATCAAGCCCAGGGAAACCCTCGACGCCGAGTTCATCGGCGTCTATGAGCCTAAGCCCGGCAGCCGCTACGCACTGCCGCAGCCGTGGGCCGTCGGCGGAGTTCGCTTCCGTCTCCACCACGATGACGGTCGTATCTATGAGGGGCGCGCGGCCGGCATGGATGACCAGCTCCGCGCCGAGCTCTGGCAGCACCCGGAGAGGTATGCCGAGTGGATCGTCGAGCTTAACCATTGGGGCGTTCAAGACAGTGGTGCTCTGCGTTTTCCACAGGTCGTGCGACTACGCCACCCGACGGACAAGACGCTCGCACACGGCAAGCCGGCCACCCCGAAACGTGCCGCAAAGAGAGAGAGCGCCCCAGGGCGCTCCGATAAACCCTGGATGCGCAACTACGGCGCGATGACGGCCGAGAACCGTCGTGTGGCCGTCGAAAGCCTGCGCGCCGGTAGTGGCGACGCCTACGAAAGGTGTGTGCAACGGGGCGGCGACCCCACAGCACATCTCCGCGCTGCCGAAGACGCAGTGCACGCCAAGGGCGACCCGCTGCCCTGACGCCGTTGCCGCCCGCCGAGCGGGCGGCGCCACCTACCTGTGATTTGCGTGGGCCGCCTGTGAACAACGGGCGGTCTACGCAGCCAAGCCAACACGCCGGCGAAGCCGCCGGCAGGAAGGAGCACCGCTCGAGTGCTGTTCCTACACGCTGGCTCGCTACAGCGAGTCCAAGACAACCATCACCCGAACATCGCCCGGATGTTGCAGCCGCGAGACTTCTCCCGGCTCACTGACACGCTCGCCGCTGGCTACCTCGTCGGCATCGACAACGACGGCTACCGAGGCGTCAACTACGAGCGATTCACCACAATGCTCGCCAGCATCCGGAGCGAGTTGTGGGGCGTGCCCCGGCCGACCCGGCGGCGATCACGGCGCGTCGCGAGGCGCTGGCCCCCTGTGGGAACACCCAACCCGTTCGGTCGGACACCCTCCCCGGTAGGCGAGGTGCCCGAGAACTTGCTGTGGCTCGTCGTCCCCGACATAGTTGCCGACGCGGCCGAAACCTTGCGCTGGTTTCAGTGGCTTTCACCGTCACTGTCAGACCTCCCGTTGGCGTTTGCGGTACAGGACGGCGCCGGCGATGTGGGCATCCCTTGGGAGGCCCCGAACCTGCGGTGCCTGTTCCTCGCCGGAAGCACCGAGTACAAGCTGTCAAAAGAGATGGCGGAGATCGCCGAAGAAGGAAAGCAGCGGGGCCTTTGGATTCACGGAGGCCGCTGCAACTCGTTCCGCCGCGCCCGGCACTTCGCGTCGATCGGCTGCGACAGCTTCGACGGCACCGGCGCGTCGAAATGGCCCAGCAAGGTACAGGAATACCTCGGGTGGGCGAGCGCGCCACCCCACGCAGGACTACTCGCCTAGACCCGGCTGCGCTGCGCCCGCGTTCACGCGCGCTGCCACAGGCTCACACCAACCTGAAAGGAGGACAACGATGGGTTATCGACCCGCAGAGAACCAATTCACGCTGTTCGGTGAAGACCCGCACACGATCATTCGCGAAGCCTGGGAGCAACACGGACACCAGATCATCCGCCGCACGGCGCTGCTATCGGGCGGCAACGACTCGTCCACCCTCGCGCATTTTCTCGCCTGGCACGGGTACGTTGACGAGCTGCTGTTCCTGAACACGGGAATCGGCATTGCCGAGACCCGTAGCTTCGTACACCAGTTCGCCGATCATCTCGAACTGCCGTTGGAGGAGTTCCGTGCCGCGCCCGGCACCTACGAGCGAATGGTGACGACAATCACCGGCGGGTTTCCCGGACCGGCTGCACATTCTCTGGCATATCAGCGGCTGAAGGAGAGGCCGCTCCGCAACTACGTCGCATTGCGCAAGCGAGGACAGCACCCGCACAGCAAGGTGCTGTTGTTCTCGGGAGTACGGCGGGCGGAGTCGGTGAAACGGATGAAGGTCGCCGAGCGGCCGATCGACCCGGAAGGCGGGAAACTGTGGGTCGCGCCGTTTATCGACTGGACGCAGGCTGACCTCGCGCTGTGGCGTGAGCAGCACGACATACCACGAAATCCGGTCGCCGACCTCCTGCACTACTCCGGGGAGTGCCTTTGTGGCGCAAACGCAGCCGAGGGGGAGTTCGAGGAAATCGCAGGCTGGTTTCCGAGCGCCGAGGCCGTCAAAGAAATCCTGCGGCTGCAGAAGCTCGCGGACAGACTCGGAATCGCCCGGTCACGTTGGGGCGAGCACTGGCGGGAGGAAACGACCGCCACCGGCCCGGCGTGCGGCGACTGCCAGATGCGGCTCGCCGCGATCGCCGCGTGTCCCGCGCGAAGCGCCCGACCCAGCCGGGACGTCACGGTAGCGGAGTTCGGCGTCGGCGGGCCACTGCGAATCGCCGTGCGCGTGCACAGCCCCGGACGCGAGCCTGGCCCCGAGGCGTTCGTGGTCAACGGCGTGCCGCTGGTCGAAATCGACCGATTCGGCGTTCACCTCGCAATGACGACGATCGGCCGCTTCGCTGCAGGCGACGGTGGGAAGCTAACCCTCACCGCGCCGAACGGACCGCCGTCGCCAGCCCGCGCGCTGCTCGAAACTCAAGAAGGCAGCGAACAGACTGCTATCGACCTGACCTGTTGGTGTGACTGCAAGCGCATCCGCGGCCGACTTCCAGACAGTTGCCGCCACCGGCCCGGTCTCGCAGTGTGGATGCTTACCGAGCCGTCCGAGCATCGGCCGTTTCTGACGCTCGGCCCTATCAGGATCACGAACAGCAACGGCCGACGAGTCTTCGACCGCATCCGTGTGATCGATCGCATCCTGCTGCTGCAGGACGACCCCTGCGGCCGGCTTTCCCTCATGGGCGATGCCGCCGACCGGCTGTTCGGCGAGACCGGCTTCTGGCAAGTCCACGGTGTCGGTGCGTTCCGCGGCGTTCTGATCGGCCGCGCGAGGGACGCAGACGCGATCGAGGGGTTGTGGCGCCAACAGGGCATCGAGCCCGGCTACCAGCTCCCGTCCGTGGACCCCGACTACTACGAGGCGGTAACGGTGGCACCCAAATACCCCGGCGACCCGCAGGAGCCACAGCTATTGAACGCGCTGCCCGCGGACCTTTGGACACCTGACGACCCAACCCCGCAGTGTCAGCCGCCGGCGCTGCCGCGGCCAACGATCCAGACGCCCTCGCCGCTTCGACAGCGCCGAGAACGCGCCGCCGCCTAGCCGCCACCCGGCAATTACTCACCCGAAAGGAGCAGCAGCCCCATGCACGTCCACCGCGGCGTAGGCAGCCCGCCTGCGCGCGCACACCCAAATTCACCCGCTCCTCGGAGCGCAAAACGATGACGCCCGCCACGCCGAAGACCGAGATCCTGCTGCTTCGAGGATCAAGCCTGCTCGACGCCGAGACGCTTCACCCGATCGCGACGCTCGGCGAGGACGGGGTTTGGCGGACACCCGAGGGCGCCGTGAGCGACTCGATCGCGGTTCCGCGGCAGGCCGCAACGGCGATCGTGAAGCCGGCTGAGCAGCTCGCCGCCGAAAAGGCGCAGGACGCCACGTGGGTCGCCGGGCAGCTCGAGCGCGTCGCCGAACTCGCGCATTCTCAGCGAGACCTCACCGTCGATGACTGCCGAGCCGTGCTCACGGCCCGTCCGTACAAGTCGAGCCTGATGAGCTCGCTGATGGTCGCCGCGGCGCATCGCGGGTTGATCGAAAAGACCTCAGATCACCGGCGCACGTCCAGGGCGACGAGCGGCGGTCGCAGCGTTCGCGTTTGGCGCTCGCGCGTCTACACGGGCTAGCGCCCGGACCCCAATCCCGTCCAGTGCGCCCCGAATGGGCGCCGACCAGCCGTACCCGTCAACACGCCGACAAGGAAGGACTACCCATGAGTACCTCCACAGTTAATTCACCCTCAGCGAAAAGCGACACCGGCACGTACAGGCCACCATCCGGCCGTCCGAAGAGCCCGTTGCTGTCGATCGGCGACGGCGGCTGGACGATCCACTTTCCGCCGTATCAGGAAGGCTCGATCCGGTACGGCCGCGGAAGCCTCGAACATTACGGCGATACGTGGCGCAAGCACCTGGACGACCTCGCCCCGGACGCGGTAGGGACCGACACTCGCACGATTCCCGACGCCAACCTCGTGCGGTTTGCCGTGGCAGGCCCGATGGTCGATGTCACCCTGCCCAAGGGCCATGTCGCTCACCTCCACGGTGACACGGCGAAGTGGCAGGACAGCCCCACCGACGGACGCGACCCGCGCTTCGGGAACGCCAGGCCGCTGGACCTTGTCGCACTCGACGTGTACTTGACGATTCTGCTGCGCTTCGGCGGTCGTGTCTTTGACCCACACGGCGAGGGTCCCGCATGACTGGCGGACTCGTCACCGAGTCTGACGCGATCCGCACCCTCTACGCCGGCACCTACACGATGCCGGAGCTGTATGAGTACGTCGCGTCGCGAGCAGACATCGCCCGGGACGGGGGCCTGGAGCCACCTGACGATCGGCACATGACCGACACGAGATGGCGGCGGCGAGTCCGCGGTGTGCTCCAGAACCTCCGCGAAAAAGGCGGCGCCCGTCGGGTGCACGCGAGCACATGGGTGATCCGCGGTCCCCGTCACGCTCCGCGGCACCTGTTGCTGCTCGCGCCCGCCGGGCGCAACAGTGACGTCGAGCTCGTCGTCCGCGACGCCACGCTGCTGCTGGCGACGCTCGACGAGCCCGTGGACCTCGTGATCGCCGATCCCCCTTACGGCCTCGGCCGTGGCGAGGACCCTGAAGCGACGCGGGTCTACCAGCGAAACCACAGCCAGGTCGTCCCCGGCTATGTCGACGTCCCCGCCGAGCAATATGGCGAGTTCACACATAAATGGGTGAGCGCCGCCGCAGCCGCTCTGCGACCGGGAGGGACGCTCGCAGTCATCACCGGCCCGCAGCGGGCAGCGATCGTGCAATGCGTCGCGGAAGACGCGGGGCTGAGTTGGTTGAACAGCGTCGCGGCGTTCAGGCAATTCGCGCTGCGAACGACCCGCAAGTTCGCCTGCTCGCACTGGACGATCACGATGATGTGCCGCGGGCGGGCCAACAGCCGCCGACGGGTATTCAACACGCCCGCCGACTTGCCAAAGGCGCGCTCCAAGGCGGACTACCCGCTGGACTGGTGGCCGGAGTGCGGCAAGGCGGAGAGACAGAGGCTCCTTCGGTACGACAACGCCCTGCCCGCCCAGCTCGTGCACCGCACGATCGAAGCGTGCACAGAACCGGGCGAACTCGTGGTCGACCCGTGCGTCGGATCGGGCACCACAGCGATCCAGGCATGGCGACTCGGCCGCCGCTTCATCGGCGCTGACATCAACCCGAACGCCATCCGCTTCGCCGCAGCACGGCTTTTGGCTGAGAACGCCTGGCCGGCTGAGGCTCACCCGTTCCCCTCAACTCACAGAAATGGAGGCCAACTGTTGCCAGAGCCCCTGCCTCTGCCCGACGATCACCCTCTCGCCGTACTGGAGCGCATCGAGGACCCGATCGAGCAGGCAGTAATCGACGTCACGCTCGACCACATGGCGATGAAAGGCTGGATTGACGAACCGGACTCCGATCTCATCGGCGTGCTGCGTGATCTGTACGCAGCAAACCCAAGCCTTCACAGGCCAATCCGCCACACCGGTGATGTCCTGCGCGACGCCGCAGAGACACGACCCGGCATGGAACTCGCGAGCCTCTACGAACAGCACGAGCAGGATCGCTGGGAGCGCGAGGAGGCCGAGCGGTGGGACTGCGCTTGCGGGTTCACCTTCGGCCTGTATCCCTGGTCGAACAGCAGCGTCAACTTCTACACGCTGACCGCAGACGGACAGTTTCACAGCGCAGTGCAGAAGTGTCCGCGCTGCAAGCGAGACCTGGCCAAGCTCCGCGCGGAGCGCCCCGGCCAGCTCGGTTTCGTTCTCTAGTCGCACCCAGGACGGCGGGGGCTTACCCGCGCCTGCCTCGCTCCCGCCGACCGGCGGGATCACAACGAAAAGTCAACCCAAACGGGAGGTTAACCGATGCCGCAATACAAACTAGCGTTCACCGACGTTGACGACTGCCGCAAGTTCATGGAGGGCCGCAAGGGCGAAGTAGACGCAGTCTTTCACCAAGGATTGAACCATGCGCTCGCGCTCGCTCCTGCGGGGAGCAGCGTGACCGTCGCAGACGTTCACGAGTGGGTTGAGAAGATCCTCAAAGCGTCCACGGACGCCGCCGACGCCGACGTGCTGGGCCTCGTCGAGGCGCTGGACTGCATCCTGTCGATGGACGGGTGCAGCTCGGCGAGGCTGGTAGACGAACGCCGCAGACGATGATCGCGGCGGCGCCGATCGCGTGGTACGGCGGCAAGGCCAGGCTCGCCGGGAGGATCGCGGCGCTGCTGCCCGACCACCACACCTATGTCGAGGCGTTCGGTGGGGCGGGCGCCGTCCTGTTTACCAAGGAGCCGGCGAACCTGGAGGTCTACAACGACGTGGATTCCGGCTTGGTGACGTTTTTTCGGGCGCTTCGCGATCGTCCCGACGCGCTTCAACGCGCGCTGACGCTCACGCCCTACGCCCGGCAGGAGTTCACTATTTGCCGGGACACGTGGAAATCTGTGACCGGGGACGTGGAGCGCGCCCGCCGCTGGTACGTGCGGATGCGCCAAGCGTTCGGCTGCTCGGCGTCGGTGAGTTGGGGCTACGAACGTGACGGGTCGCTCAGGGGCGGCACGCGCGCCCGTTCGTTCGCCTCGACGGTCGATGAACTTCACAGGTTCGCGGAGCGGTTTCGTACCGTCCAGATCGAGCACGACGACTGGCAAACGGTGCTCGACCGGTACGACTCACCGCGCGCCTGCTTCTACTTGGACCCGCCGTACCACCCGGCGACCCGTGGTCGCCTGAGCCGCAGCAACGGCTACAGGCACGAGCTGAGCGTCGCCGACCACGAACGCCTCGTTCAGCGGGTGCTTCACATGCAAGCCTCGATCGTGCTGTCGGGGTTCGATCACCCCAGCTACGCGGTGCTCGAGCAGGACGGTTTCGAGCGTCTGGAGTTCGACCACCACATCACAGCCTCGCTGGCGGGTCGCCGGCCCGTCAAAGAGGTCATCTGGCGGCGCATCGCTGCCGGGCAGAACCTCACACCGACGTTGTGGGACACCGCCGGCTAGCCGGCGTCACCCCACAACAGCACACCGACGAAAGAAGGGAGCCCATTGCTCGCACGCTGTCAAAAGCGCGCCGCGTGTTGGCGGCGCTGCGCTGGGCTTCGCGCCCAGCCGCCACCTCAGAGAAACCCACACACCAAAAGCCACCAGAAAGGAGGGTGAGCGGTGTCCGAAAAAGCACCAACGCCGACGCCGCCACCCCAGCGGCCCGAGCAGAACGAGAAGCGCCGCAAGCCGAGGGCGCTCGAAGGCTTGAATCCGCAGCAGGAAGAGGCCGTGATGCAGCGCGGTCATGTGCTCGGGCTGGCAGGAGCCGGGACCGGAAAGACCCGGCTGCTTGCCAGCAAGGCCGCGTATCTCATCAATGTCGAAGGCGAGCGTCCCGAGGACATCCTCGCGATAACGCTCACCAACAAGGCGGCGCGGCAGATGAAGCGGCGCATCCGAAAGCTCGCCGGCCCAGCCGCGGATCGGGTGCAGGCCGGCACCTTCCACGCGATGTGCAGTCGGCTGTTGCGCTCGCACGCTGAGCTGATCGGGCGAAGCACTCGGTTCACGGTCTACGACGAAGAGAACCAGAAGCGGATGTTTCGCCGGCTGGTGTCACAGGCCGATGCCGCGTGCATCCCCCTGCGGGAGATCACCGCGGAAATCTCGGCGTGCAAGAACCAGGCGATCACGCTCGCTCGCTACGCGAAGTTCGCGTCAGACGAGCGCAGCCAGGTTGTAGCGCGCGTCTGGAGTGAATACGAAGCGGAGTTGCGGCGCGCGGACGCTCTGGACTTCGACGATCTGCTGTTGCGCACCGTGCAGTTGCTCGCGACTCGCGAGGACCTGCTGGCCGCGTACCGGCGGGCGTGGCCGGTCGTGCTTGTTGACGAGTATCAGGACACCAACCCGATCCAGGCGCGGCTATTGCGCCTGCTCGTGAAGTGCCCGGAGAACAGGCACTTCATGGGCGTCGGCGACGACCGACAGGTGATCTACGGGTTCCGCCTGGCGAAGGTGGATTTGATCCTCGGCTTCGAGGATGAATACCCCGGCTCGACGGTCGTGAAGCTCGAGCGCAACTACCGCAACCCGCAGCGTTTCCTCGACGCCGCGAACAGCCTGATCGATCACAACAAGAGGCAGTTCAAGCTCACGGTCTTCGCCGACGAGGAAAACCCGGCGGGCGAGCCGATCACCGTTCACCGGTCAGCCAGCGACACCAAGGAGGCGCAGTGGATCGCCTCGCGCATCCTGCGCCTGCTGGAGCAGGGTGAGAAAGAGAGCGACATTGCCGTCCTGGCACGCTACAAAGGCGTGGTCGACAAAGTCGAGCACGCACTCGCGGCTGCCGGCATCAGCTACCAACGCACAGGCGGACAGACGTTCTTCGGTAGCCCGGAGGTGAGCGCCGCGCTGGCGCACCTGCGGTTGATAGTCAATCCCCGCGATGAGGCGGCGTTCGCTGCGGCTTTGGAGATCCGGCCGAAGGTTGGGGGTAGCACCGTCGCGAAGGTGATCGGGTACGCCTCCCGGCATGGCCTCACGCTGTTGGAGGCGGCGCTCGCGGCGGACCTGTTGCCGGGGCAGATCACGAACACCGCCCGCGAGAACATCAGGCGATTCGCGTTGGACATGCTCGCGTTCACCGCCAGGGCAGAAAGCCGGTCGGTTAGCGCCCTGACCTACGACGTGATTCACATGCCGCTCGGCGTCGCGGAAGTGTTCGCGAACGACCGTGAGACCGAGCGGTGCGTCGCGCGCCTCGATGCGCTGTGTGAAGCGGCGGAAACCTACGAGCATCAAGCAGACGAGCCAGCGCTGGCAGGCTGGCTCGCCGACGTTGTACTCACCGGCCGCGATGACCTGTCCGCTGCGACCAGCGACGGAGGGCGAGTCACGATCGGGACGTTTCACTCCGTCAAGGGCCTGGAATGGGAGATCGTCATCGGCGCCGGGATCGAGGCCGGCATATGCCCGTCGGTGTATGCAGTCACCGCTGAGGATCTGGAGGAGGAGCGCAGGATGCTCTACGTCCTGTTCACCCGCGCGAAGCGCATGTTGATCCTCTCCTACGCGATGTGCCGCAACGGCCGGCAATCAGGCCCGAGCCGCTTCTACAAAGAGGCCCTCATCAAGACGGTCCCCGCAGAGACACGCCCGCCGCTCGCCAGAGCTGCGTAGCCCGCGAACCGCCGCCACACACCCGCCAGAGCGCTGCCCGCCCCCGCCGGGCACGCCAACAACCCATGAAAGGAGTACCTATGTCAAACCTCATCCTGCCCGCCTCCTGTTACGAGGAAGCGCTGCCGGATTTGCGAGCGCCGTATCTGCCGACACAGATCAGGCCGCTCATCATCCACGCGCCGAAGAACGGCGACATGCCGTGCAGAGTCGCCCTCTACACCATCGGCGAGACGCTGATGGACCGCTTCAACCTCTGCTGCGGCAGCAATTGGGACAAGCCGCTGTTTACCGTCGAGACGCACAAGGAAACGCCCAAGCAGACCGACGGGGAAACGGTGACGATCCACTACTTCAAGATCGCCTGCTCGCTGACGGTGTTCGGTAACGAGCATCACGACAAGGGCGAGGGTGAAGGCGCGAGCGAATCGCTCGCCGAATTCAATGCCCGCGCCCAGGCGTTCAAGCGTGCCGCCCGGTGGCACGGCCCAGGCCAATGCCTGTACGTGTTCGGCGGCGAAGACTTTGTGATGTGGCGCGGTCCCAAGAAGGGGGAGCTGCACATCCCGAAGTCCGGCAATGAACCGCACCGCAAACCGTTCTTCGACAACGCGAGTAAGCAGGCGGTTCGCGACGAGTACGCCAAGTGGCTCAAAAATGAGGGCGAGGGCCAGTTCGGAGTCCCGCTGAACCACATGGAGATCGCCGAGGCGATCCGCAGCCGGTCGCTGCATCGCCCGCTGATGGCGGTCCCTGACCTCTCGCGGGCACTGCCCGACCTGACCCCCGCTGCGACCAGGCGCATAGAGCCCGCCGACAGCCAGGAAGCGCCCGAGCGGGCACTGCCCGCGCCGCAGGCAACACAGGCGCCGCGACACGAAGCTGCTGGCGGCGGCGAGAAGCGTCCGCCGCGACCACCGGCACCCGCACGGCAAGACGTCGCGAGGCTGCCGATGCCTGACGTGCCGGCGTCCCAGGAGGCAGTCGAGATCGCCGTGTCGGGCGGCTTCAACGCCACCGTCGCGCACGCCCTGTCGAACCTCGCCCGCAGCGACGCCCAGGAGGGCAACCTCTCCGAGCGCCAGCACAAAACGGTCGTCAACTGGCTCATCATCCTCAGCGAGCTTCACCTCACGAGCGACGAAATCGTGGAGGCGGTGCAATTCGTCGGTGAAAACGGCACCGGCCAGGAGCGACGGCAGGCAACGTTCTCCAGGTGGCTTGCGGGAAAGGCCAGCGGCCAACTCGACGCTCCGGCGCAGGAAGCACCCGTCAACACCGAAGCGACCGCCGACGTCGACGGCAGCGAACCCGCCGAGAGCGCCGCGGCGCCCGAGGCTGCCGATCCAGCGGCCGTTGAGACGGCCCGCGCGCTGACTCGCATCCGGGCGACGATGAACGAGCGCGGCTATCCCGATCGCACCGTCGCGCTGCTCGCGAAGCTGTCGATCGGGCTCCCGCCGAAGCGGTCGCTGCAGTGGGCGAAGGTGCCGCCGGCCACGATGACGGTGCTCGCCGAGTTGCTGGAGAGCGCGTCGACGGTCGACTGGTCGCCGCAATTGCTCGGCCGCGAAGTGCTCGCCGCGCACGGCAGCAAAAGCCAGAACACCCCTGCAGGCCGGTTCTCGGCGTTCGCTGGGCACCTGACCGAGCTCGCCGAAGCCCGCCGGCTCGACGAGGCGGCGTGAGGCGCCGTAAAGGCCAGGCGCACACAGACACCCTCAGCTCGCAGTCCGCAGCGAAGAAGTGCCGGGGAGCCGAGCTGGTTGTCTCGATTACTGAGTGTGCGCCGAAGCCTCAACGGCACCCGAGAACGCACCACCAGCCCGCGGCGAGCAGTAGACGCGCCGGTCGCGGGCGTGACCCACCCGCGAGGGCATGGAGGGCATCGGCCCTTCACCCCTTGACCTACGCCGGGCGATCCCGCTCGGCGTCAACAAACGAAAGGAGCCAACTTTGGCTGGAAAGGCAACGCACATCAACCGTGTCGTCGTCCAAGGCAACCTGACTCGCGACCCGCAGCTGCGTCAGTTGCCGAGTGGCAGCTCGGTTTGCGAGCTGCGCATCGCGTGCAACACAGCGCGCAAGGACCCGACCACCGGAGATTGGGGGACGAAGCCCAATTTCTTCGACATCACCGTTTGGGGCGGACAGGGCGAGTCGTGCGCCAGGTACCTCCACAAGGGACGGGAGGTGACGATCGACGGTCGCATGGATTGGCGCGAGTGGGAGTCGACCAAGGAGGGCGGCGGTAAGCGACAGGCCGTCAGCGTCGTCGCCGATCAGGTGAAGTTCGGAAGCGAGCGCAGCGAAACCGGAGACCCCGGGTATGACCCGGCGGACTTCGAGCCGGTGCCGGTTCCCGTCGCCGCTGGCGGCGACGGGCTCACCGGCGCCGACGACGACATTCCGTTCTGATCGGAGCTGCTCAGGCGGCGGCCCGCGAGCGGGTCGCCGCTCCTGACGAGAACTTGGGCGGCCAGTTGGTCGCTCAGCCGTAAGCGACGGCCACCCGGCGCATTACACCGAAGACCTCTGCGTCTTCGCCGCGTCGGGCCGCCGTCGCTTTCGCGTTCAACGGCGCGGCCGAGTTGCCGCGCTCATCCACAAAAAAGGAGACGCCACACATGAAGGTACTCACCCATGAAGGGGTGCTCGTCACCCTGCCGTTCAGCCTCAAGGGGCTCAAAGACAGCGAGTTCGAGAGAGTCGACGGCGGAGGCGGCAGCAAGGTCGGCATCGTCGCCGAGCTGTCCGAGGCGGCCGTGCGGCGCGCTGTGAGCGGGGCCGTCGGGGACTACAGCACGCCGCGGGAAATGATGAACGACATCAGGTTCATCGCACGGTCGCTGTCGGCGGTCGAGGTCGGCGCCGAGATACGGCTGCAGAAAACAGGCGACCGCATCGCACTCGTGGTCCCGCAGAACGCTCGACCCGCACAGCGGGCCGTCACGGTGGGAGCGCGCGTCGTATTCAATGGGCGCGTGAGTCCCAAGGCAGCGGTCAATGCTCGCGGCAGCGTCGAGAGCATCAACGGCAAGAAAGCCATCGTGAAGCTCGATGCCGGCGATCGGCGAAGGCTGACGCAAGCAACGGGGAGGGACTACCCCGAGTCGATCACCACGGCGGTCGAGTTCCTCGACGTCATCGAGGACGAGCAGAGCTGATCGGCTGACCGCGGCGAATGGGCACTGCGAGGCACCCCCACCGGGGGGTCTCGCAGCGCCCGGCCGCACACGCAAATGATCCGCCGGCTACACGCCCTTTTTTTATGCCGTTTTCCGGTTTGGGGCGCTTCGGCTGTTGCCGCTCAGGCTAGTCGCAAGTGTCAGGGTTAGTTTCCAGTGGCCTGGCCAGACTCGCTACTGCCTGCTTGGGTCTGCTCGGCTGGCGCAACTACTCGGCGTGACTTCAGTACCAGTGGCTTGTCTTGCGGTCCCTTGACGAACGCCGGGCACCAGATCTTCACGCACTCGACGCCGTCGATGGTGATGCGCTTCTGCGGGTTGGCGTCGAAGATAGACCCGCGGGTGTAGTGCTTTGGGTGGCCGCGAACGGTCCAGCGATGCTGGTAATCGACGCCGCCAGATCCGGCTGTGGAGGTGTGCTCGCGGGCAGCGCGGATAACGACTTCACGGGCGGGCTCGGCACCGAACCGCGCCGCTCGCCGCTGCTCAGAACGGTCGAGGTGTGCTGGCTGTAGCGAGACGTTCACGGCGTCGAGCAACTGCAAAGCGGCGCACGCCGCGCGTGCGGGCAAGTCAAGCCAGAGGTTCGCTCGAATGCTGGGCTCCCCGCAGAGCTCTAGCACCCAGGCCGATAGATGCTCGTCGATCGATACACGGACAAGCCCCTCGGGGGCTTCCGGCAGCGGCGAGCCGAGGCGAACCCGGCCGTACTGCAGCGCCGTCGGGCTCTGGCGGTCATCGGCCTCCTGCGCTCGCAGCGTCGTGACAACCGGCCACACGTCAATTCCGCTGGCCGATTCCTGCAAGGTAGCCGCGACCAGGCCGACCCAGCGGCCGTTGCCGTCGCAGTCAACGACGGGCATACTCATCCCCCATTGGGTGAGGAAGTCGCAGGTCACTGTTGGAAACGGCAGCCGCACATCGACCAGCGTTGACGAGTCGACCGCCGGCAAATCGAGCGGGTCAAAACGGATCGGTGTCGTCGCCCGCAGCGCCCGCCGATGAGATTCCGCTAGCTCGGTGAGCGCTCGTGCCGTTCGACTCCGCTCTGCCTCGAGCTGCTCTAGAAAACCGGCGGCATCGAAGTCCGCCGCAAGCGGAGCGGTGGGCGGGCCACCCGGCGCACCGCGATTGCCAAGACGCTGAGTCATCGCCGCCACCTCCTCGGCTGCCTCGCGGAACTCCTCTTGCTCCTGGGGCACGTCGGCGGCCTGCTCCAGGGTCCTCACATCGCCACCGAGCATCTGTAGTCGAAGGCCCATAAGAGTCTGCTCTGCCTGCAGGAGCGCTGCTGGACCCTCGGCCTCGAGCAGCGTCTGGGCCAGCCGGAGGTATCGCTCGTTGACCTTCCACGCACGCTGAAATCCAAACGCCCCAGCCCACTCCGGGCGATCGCCAGTCCGTGCCTGTTGTCGCTCGCGACGCGCTGCTTTCCCCATCAGCCGGCCCGTGCCTCGGCGTGCCTGCAGCGACAGCGCTGGTCTTCAGAGTTCGCTCGATTCCTCACCGGACCCTCGATGTGATCGGTCGTGATCGGCTACGCCGGAGAGGGTGATACTACCGCGCCCCTCACGCTGGCAACTAGCGTGAGCGGCGACCTCGGCGTCTCGTCAGACCTCCCGCACGGAGACGATGCGCGACTTGCCCGCGGCGAACGGGAAGTCGGCTTCGTGCTTGCAGAGGGCGCGGAATTCGTACACCGCCGGCCCTGCGAAACGCATCCAATGCGAGGTTGAGAACTTGCCCTTGGCGCCTGTTGTCGGGTCAGCGAATTGGACCCAGGACGTGCCGCGTTCGCGGGCCTCGATCACGACCTGCTTCCCACCGGGCGGGATCGGACCCGACAGCTTGCCCGAGAAGTAGATCGTTCCGTGCCACACCGTCACGTGCGAGCCGACGCTGAGGCTGATCGGCGCGGGCATCGAGACGGTGAGGCGCGCGACCGCGGCGGGAGATGGGTCGCCCAGGTGGCTGCGGTAGGCCAGTGTGATGGTGCCGGACGTGAGTGTCGATGGCAGCGTTGCGGTGAAGGTGCCGTCCGCGGCGGTGCGCGCGACGGTGAGCGTGTGCGAGACCGCGCCGATCGACGCCGCGGTCTCGCTGACTTCGATCGCTGCGCCGACGATCGGCACGCCGGCGCTGCTGGTGAGCTTGCCGGTGACGGTCTGACCGTGGCCGTAGTGGGTCGCGAGGTGCGCTGTGCTCGACTCCTTCGCGCCGTGGGTCACCCACGATGCCGTGAGCGTCGCCTGTTCGGAGGCGGGCGTGCCGTTCGCTGCTCCACGCGGCGATGGCGGGGTGGTGAACGGGCTGCTGACCGGCGGCACGACATTGGCGATCGTGATGGGGGCGCTGTAGACGACGGCGGTGACGCCGGCCGCGTCTTCGGCTTCGATCGTGAGGGTGTGCTGCCCGTTGGCGAAGCCGCCTGTCGGCACTTGCACTGAGACGGGCACGGATTGCGGGCAGGGCTGTGTCGCCTCGAACTGGCGTGAGCCTTCCGGGGCGGTTCCGACCGGCGCGCATTTCCCGGCGTTGGCGTCCGGTGTGCCCTGGTAGACGGGATCGCCGTCGACCTTCACGGCCACCCCATAGACGCCTGGGCCTTCGGAGTCGTTGGCGGTGAAGCTGAGGGTTGCTGTGCCGCTCGCGGCTGCGTCGAGGATGCTCCCCGTGACTTCGGCGGCGGTTGGCCTGGAGTTGTCGGAAAGCAGCAACTTGGCGCTCGACACTGTGACCTCGGCGTTCAGGCCGCCGGTCTGCCGGCACTCGTTGGTTTCGGGGTTTGCGACGCAGACCGCGCCGGCATACACGTGTTCGGCGCCGTGCTTGGTGATCGGCACTTCGCGTTCCTGCGAGCAGGACGCCGAGAAGAAGCAGGAGACCAGCGTGTTGGATCCTTCGCCTTCGATGATTTCGGGCATCGATAGCCATGCGTTGCCGTAGGTTCCGTAGACGCTGACGGTGATGGTTCCGCCGGCGATCGGCTCCCCTTTCGGGGTGGTGTAGGCCCATTCGGCGCCGCTGCCACCGGATTGCGGTTCGCCGCGGCTTTCGTCGCTGGCTGTGAGCGCGCCTGCCGTCGCGCAGGTGTTCGTCGCCGAGGCCCCCGAGGATGGCGTGGCGAGGAAGCGCTTGGCCCACCCTTCGGTCGAGGCCGGGTGCCCGGCGAGGGAGCAGGTGACGTCCTCCCATACGGCGGCGTTCGCGGGCGCGGCGGCGGCGAGGTGGAAGGTGCCCGCTGCCACGACGGCGAGAAGCGGGAGGGCGAGGCTCCGGCGGCTGCGCGCGCGTGGGTGTCGGATGCGTGACATCGGCTGGATTCCTTTCCGTTGGGGCGCGGCGTGTCCGCGGCCTTACCCCAAAGTCGGAGCCGGAGGCGCTTTTCCCCCAGTCGACTTGAAAACCGTCAGGCCAAGATCGTCCCCGGCGGGTTCCACCCTTACGAACGCAATCTGGCCTGCCGACGTTCGTCCAGTGACATCACACGCGGCGGCTGTCTATTCTGCGGCTCTTTTTTTCAGGTGCCGCTACCAACCGGCCCGGATCGACGAGGCCGCTCCAGCGCCGGCGCGTGGGCGGCTCACCCGAGGCGCTGTGCTCCGGTCCGCTGCGGTGGATGCTGGGGTGTCGCCGGCGTGCGGGGGATCGCGGCGGCCGGGGCGCACGCGTGTTCGCCGATCGCGGCTTTCCGCGTCTGCCGGCGTGACATTCCGTGTTTGCCGCCGCGAAATTCCGAATCTGACCAGGGGTGGTTGTAGCATCTACAGCGATGATCGAGCGTCGCATAGGCCCCCTTATCGGCGACGCGCTGGCCGACACGCGCGTGGTGATGGTCATGGGCGCGCGGCAGGTCGGCAAGAGCACGTTGTGCGAGGCGATCGCCGCCGCCGAGGGCCGTCACACGGTCAGCCTCGACGACCAGGCGCCGCGCGAGAACGCCGCCGCGGACCCCGCCGGCTTCCTCGCGGGGTTCGCCGGCCCGGTGTTCATAGACGAGGTCCAGCGGGTGCCCGAGCTGATCCTCGCGATCAAGCGGATCGTTGACCGCGAGCAGCAGCCGGGAAGGTTTCTGCTCAGTGGGTCGGCGAACATCCTGGGCTCCCGCAAGGTGCAGGAGGCGCTCACCGGGCGGATCGAGTTGCTGCGCCTCGCGCCGCTCGCGCAGGCCGAGCTCGAATCCTCCGAGGGCAACCTAGTCGACGCGCTGTTCGCCGGCTCACCGCCGCGCATCGAGCACGCGCCGGTCGGCAGGGCGGCGTTCGCGCAGCGGATCGCCGCCGGCGGCTACCCGGAGGCGCGCTCGCGCGAGGGGCGCCGTCGGGAGCATTGGTTCTCCAACTACCTGACGACCACGTTCGAGCGGGATCTGCAGGCGATCGCCGACCTGCACAAGGAGCACGAAATGCGGCGGCTGCTCGCGCTGCTGGCGACCCGCTCGGGCAACCTGTTGCACTACGCGAACGTCGCCGGCAGCCTCGAGCTGGACGGCAAGACCGTCAAGACCTACATCGAGCTGCTCGAAGCGATCTTCCTCGTGCGGCGGATTCCCGCGTGGCGACCGGGCCTGTTGGCGCGGGTGGTGCACGCCCCAAAGGTCTACGTCACCGACAGCGGCCTGCTGGCGCACCTGATCGGCGCTGACGAGCGCAGGATCGCCGAGGACGACCGTGTCACCGGCATTGCGCTGGAGACGTTCGCCGCGATGGAGGTACTGAAGCTCGCGAGCTGGAGCGAGATCGAGCCGCGGGTCTACCACTTCCGTGACCGCCGCGCCGCCGAGGTAGACCTTGTGCTGGAGGACCGTGCGGGCCGGGTCGTCGCGATCGAGGTCAAGGCCAAGGTGTCGCTGTCGGGCGCCGACGCCAGGAGCCTCGTCAAACTCAGGGACGCGCTCGCCGAGGACTTCCTCGCCGGGGTGATCCTGCACGCGGGCGAGCAGACGTTGCCGCTCGGCGATCGTCTGTGGGCGATACCAGTCAGCGGGCTATGGGCATGAGCACACCCGATCACGTCGCCCGCCCGAGCGCGCCCGCGAACTCGTTGGGGGGAAGCGACCCGTTCGCATCGACAACTCAACAGGGGCGCCGCACACGAAAGGCTCGGCCCGAAGCGAAGGTGAGTGCAAACGAGACGCGGACTACCGAAGGCTGCAAGCGCTGCCGGGAAAACCCGCGCAGCGTGTGCGTCGCCTGCACCCAGCGCCGCCGCCGCGCGATGCAGCTGCGCGAGCAGGACGGCCTCACCGACGAGCAGATCGCTGCCAGGATGCGCCTCAGCCTCCCGCGGGTGCAGCGGCTGCTCGAGGAAGAGACCCAATACCGCGACGTTCAGCAGTACGTGTGCAACTCGGTGCCGGCCGTGCTGCTTCAGGACCTCATCCGCCGTCGGCGGCGCGAGGACCCGGCGCTCACGATCGAGGAGATCGCGACCCGCGCCGGCTACAAGAGCCGCCTGGCGCTGCAGCGTGCCGTGGGCCTCGAACCGACCGCCCGCAAGGTCCGGGCCGGCAAGGTGTATCCGCCGAAGTTCGAAACGACCGTCGAGGTCGCGATCGCCAGCAGGATCGTGTGCGCGCTGGGCTTCGCGCCGCACGAAATCCCCGGCCTGTAGCGGCCATTCACAGCGGCGGCGGGGCGCGTGAGCTCCGCTGCCGAGCGTGGCGCGGAGCGTGCCCGAGCGGTGAGGCTCGCCCGCTACTACCGCGACCACGAGGCGCTGCCGGTCAGCGAGATCGCCCGGCGTCTCGGCCGCAGGCCGGCGACGATCACCGCCTACCTGTACGACCCCGACGGCACCAAGGCCAAGCAGGTCAAGGCCCGCTACCGCGGCGTCTGCCAGAAATGCGGCGCGAGCACCTGGGGGTCGGGACCGTCCGGCGCGGCGAGGCTCTGCGCCCGCTGCAACGGCGCCGGCACCCGCAGATGGGAGCACGAGCAGATCGAGGCGGCTCTGCGCGCCTGGATGAGCATGTTCGGCAACGCGGCGAGCACCACGGACCTGTCGATGACCCACGCCGCCCAAGCCGCCGCCAGGGACGGCGGGGTGCGTCTGCGCCGCCTCAACGCCGGCTGGTCGGGCGGCAGGTGGCCCCCGGCGAGCGTCGTGCAATACCACTACGGCACCGTCGCGAACGCCAATCGAGTCGCGCTCGACGCATGAGCGCCGCCGCAACGGGGCTACGTGCCCGCTTTCGGAGCTTTCTACTCGGCGGCGAGCCCGAAGTCATCGACGATTTGTGGCCTGCCGGCCAGCAACAGCTCCAGATGACTGTTTGCCCACGGGATGATCTCGGTTCGCCCCTCTTGGTTGAAGCTGTCGATCCACTGCAAGGCGTCAGTCGTGAAGCGTGCCGAGGTTGCGATCACCAGAACGTCAACCGGCGGGGGCTCCCACAGCCGCAGCGGCGTAGCAGCTTTCTCGACGTCGTTGGCGCTCAGCGACACCGACGTGTGACGGCATTGCACGAAAACGCGCTCGCGGCGAGAGCCGAGCAGGCCATCGGTGACGATCCGCTCCACCGATAGGTCTCGACCCCGATCGGGCGCATTGGTGTGGGTGAGCCAGCGTGGATTGACCCATGCCTCGTCTGAGGCGATGAGGCTGAAGATGAGCCGCTCGAAACCCTCTGGGTCAAGGCCGGAGAAGTCGAGCCGCCTGATCGCGCGCCCGTCCGCCGCCGGCCGGGAATTGGCAGGAGGCTGCAGAAGATCGACGTCGGGCGCCGTCCGTGCCTGCTGCCGGTGGGGCTTCCTGCTGTCTCGCGGAGTCTCAGCTTCAACACGCTCGCCTAGCTGCCCGTCCAGCTTCTCGATCGCGATCATCGCGTCGATCGCGAGTCGACTCGCCTCCAGTGCGTCGGACCAGTTCGATGCACCGATCGCCAGGCGCCGCGATTCGTCGATCATTGCTCGGACGTGCTCGCGAACCCGCAGGGTGGCGGCGTCGTCAGGATTGATCCGCATGTATTCGTCCCAGCGGCTCGCGAGATCGGCGAGGCGGTGGGAGGCGAGCGTTGTGGTCTGCTCGCTCATTGCTCTGCGAAAGTGTTCCTCCGCTCGGTCGAGTTGATCCTCGACCTCGCCGCGCTTGTGCTCGGTAGCAACGAGCGCCGTGGCGACGTGACTCCAGCCGTCGAGAAGGTTTGCCTGCGCGGCAGCTGCTCGGATGCCGGTCACCTCCTCGACCATGCGGATGACCCGCATTGCTTGGCCGTAGCGCTCGGCCAACTCCTGCAGCCGCCGCGACGGCCTATCGCTCCACTGTGTTATCCGCACCACGCCGGCCGACCATACCCGGCCGGCGGCTGCTAGGGGCAATCTCCGCGGGCGCGTCGCGGCGCCCGCAGACGCGCTCACTTATCCAGCGCTACAGATGAATCTTCTCGCGGGCGCTCACCGGCGTTGCTCGACCGGCGTCGACCGTCACCGACAGCAGCATGAGCGCGTGGCGTCTTCGGGTCCTCTTGCCTTGGTTGGTGAGGTGCAGCGCGACACGGTGTTCCCCGGCGGCGAGCATCTTCACGACCCGCTTGAAGCCGGCGGCTTTGATCGTCGTGACGCCCGCTGCGCCGAGCCGTAGCTCAACGGTGGCGCCTGTGCGGGTCAGGCGGACGCTCAGGATCGCCACCGAAGCGGAAGGTCCCTGTTCCGTTGGCGGGGGAAGGTATGTCGGCTGCACGGCCGGCGTGGTGATCGCTGGAGTGCGCGGCGGCAGCGGCGGTGTGGGCGGAGCCGTCTGGAGTTCTTCGGGTCCGGTCGTGAAGTGCAGCTTGTCGGTGACTGATTCCGTGGCGTTGATCGCGATCACCGCTTCGCCTGAGTATTCAGTGTCGGGTTGCAGCGGCGGCGGGACGATGACGAAGCAGTCGAATCCGGCGACCGCCTCGATGCCGGAGACCGGCTGGCCGGACGCGGCGGTCAGGGTGATGGCCGCGGTCGCGTGCGGCGCCCAGGGCAGCGGCTCGTGGCCGGCTGTGGGCATCGCGTAGGCGATCACGTTCGGCCCCGTCTCGGGTGGCAGCCCGAGTGCCTGTGCGGGCGTGTAGTCCTCGTCGGCGATGACAGCCGGCGGGACGTGGGAGGCGCCGAGCGCCGCGTAGAACACGGCGCCCTGCGGGGTGCTCGGCGCGGGGAGTTCGCCGGCGATGCTCGCGCACGCGGCGTTCAGGACGGCGCCTTCGCCGTTGTACGGCCCTTCGGCGTTGACCTCGCCGACGGTCATGAAGTACGGGTCGTAGATCAGCGCCTCGTGAAACGGGGCGGGCGAAGAAGGTATCGGCGCCCACGGCGAGATCGCCGCATCCCAATACGGGATTGGCGAGAGCACGCGGTCACCGCTGCCGCCGACGCCTCCCCGCTCGTTGGGGCACCACGACGCGAGGCTGGCTTCTTCCTTGGTGAACGGCGGGATTCCGTTCGCCTGCCGCTGCGTGTTGAGGTAGGCGATCGCGGCTGCGCCTTCCACGAGTTCAGGCGTTTCGGCGTTCGCGGTGCTCGCGCCGCCGAGCGCGGCGAGCAGCGAGACCGCGAGGACGCCAGCGGCGGCAGAGTGTCGACGGTAGCCTCGCATCGGCCCGGTCAGCCAGCCACTTCGGCGACGGACACAGGGACCGCGCTGTAGCCGCGGGCGGCAGTCCCGCCGATGCCGTTCCCGAGCTGCCCGAACAGGTCGCCGCCCCAGCAATCGACCGCGCCTGCCGCGACGACCGCACATGCCTGCCCGTAACCGGCGGCGATTGCGGTCGCGGTCGGGATGGACGCCGGGACCGGCGTCGCGCTTTCTGTGAAGGCGCCGTCGCCGAATTCGCCAAACACTCCCGCGCCCCAGCAGACGTCCTGCCCGTCGGCGAGCAGCGCGCACGATGCGTAATTGCCGACTGCGATCGACACGGCGTTGGCGAGGCCGGGAACGAGCGCCGGGGTCGGCGTGGTCTCGTTCGGGTGCCCGGCAGCGATTTCGCCCCAGCACTCGACCTGCCGGGTCGCGAGCAGAGCACAGGCGCGGGACTGCCCGGCCGAGACGGCGATCGCGTTGCCGATGCCCTGGACTTCGAGGGGTTTAGTGCTGCAATATTTTTCGGTGCCGCCGGCGCACAGTTCCTGTCCGGCACCGGCACCAGCGCCGAGCTGGTCGTCCTCGTTGCGTCCCCAGCAGTCGATGTGCCCCGTTTTCAGCAGCGCGCAGAAGGCCCCGCCGGCAGTCACGCTCGCGACGCCCGATAGGCCCGGCACGGGCGTCGGTGTGAGGTCTTGTTCTTCGTAGCCGGTCCTACCGCTGCCGAGCGCACCTGTGTAGTTGGAGCCCCAGCAGTCAACGGTCCCGTCCGCCAGCGACGCGCAGGTCGTGAGTCCTTCGATGCCGATCGACCCGACGGACGTCGCGGTGGTGATGCCGCTGACCGTCACCGCCTTGGAAGGCGTGGTGCTGGGCGTGGTCGTGCCGTCGCCGAGGTCGCCCGCGCCCCAGCAGTCGACCCGGCCGCTACTCAACACGGCGCAGTTCGGGAAACCGCTCGCGAGCTGCGTGGCGGTGGAGACGTCGGCGACCTGAACGGGGGTTGGGTTGGATTCGAGGTTGTCCTGCACGCCGTCGCCGAGCTGCCCGATGTCATTGCCGCCCCAGCAATCGATGCTGCCACCGGAGATCAGCGCGCAGACGGTGCCGTTGGCGCCGTCGCTGAGCGCGGTCGCACCCGTGAGCGGGATCGGGGCGCTGCCGCACCCCGAGGCTTCGCAAAGGGACTTCGGCGGGGTTGGCGGCGTCGGCGGTATCGGCGTGCCTTTCGGCGAGCCGCCGCCCGCCGGGCCTGTTGGCGGCGGGGTCTCGCAGCCGTGCCACAGGTGCACCTTGAACGGCGTGTAGCTGGGGGTGTTGAACGGTTTGCCGAGGATGGTGACGCCGGCGCTGAGCGACCCGAGGTCGAGCAGCACTTCGCAGTCGTGGCCGGTCGACCAGTCGAACTCGGGGCCAAAGCCCGCTTCGACGTGCACGTTTGCGCCTTTCGCGAGCCCGATGCCGGCCTGCACTCCGATCGACGCGGATAGCTGGACGCTGCCGGTGAGCGCCAGCACACCGGAGATCCACACGTTGCTGCCCTGCTGTTGCAGCGACGCGGCGGTTTCGTCCCAGCCCGCCGCGGCGTGCGCGACAGTCGTGCTCGCGAGGTTCACGGTCCCGGCCTGAAGCGTCCCGTTGATGTGGACCCCGGCCTTCAGCGGCACCGTCGCATACACCGGGATCACGATCGGGCCGGCGGGGATCGCAGCGGTGTACGGGCCGAGTTCGTGCAGATCGAAGTCGCAGTTGACGCCGGCCGCCGCGACAGCGATCCCCAGCGACTCGGTTGTGCGGACCGCGAGCGTGAGCTTCACCTGTGGCGGCCAGGTGCCGAGGAACGCTTCGCGCAGTTCGACGCTGTCCAGATGCGCCCCGAGCTTCACGAGCTTCGGCGGCTTGCACTTCACCGACGATGCGCGCCCCCGCACGGCGGCGGCCTGCGCGACATCGGTGCTCGTGCTTTCCGACGGCGCCCCGGCGGCGGGCGACAGCGGGAGGCTCCCGGTGAACGACAGCTCGGGCACCGCGTCGCTGACCGGGACCGCGGTGAGCGAAATGTGCAGTGTCGAGCCGCTGCGCGTGACGGCCGTCACCTTCGCCAGAAGTCCGAGCGGAAGCGTCCCGGTCGGGCCGCTCGTGAGGATCGCCCCGACCGCTGGTCTGCCGGAGCTGGCAGCGATCACGATGGCAGTCGGATCGCGGGGTTCCCCGGTGAGCGAGAGAACCGGCGGCGCCTGCCGCACATCAGGGTTGACGATCGCGGCGTAGCGGACGGTGAGCGACATGCGCCTAGAGCCGCGGAGCGTCACCGACACGCGGCGCCGCGCCGGATACGCGCGTGCGCCGGCCGACACCGCGCGGCGGGACCGTGCGATCACGACCGACGAGACGCTCAGCACGTAGCGACCTGCACGCAACCCGGCGAGCGTGGTCCTCGCCGCCGTCAGGCGACGATGCAAGCCGGGGCCGGCGATCAGGATGCTCGCCGGCTGCCCAGCCGGGAGGCCCGTAGTCGCGACCGTGAGCGCCGCGCCGTGCCTGGAGGCGGCGGCTGCGCGCGGCGGGCTCCCCAACGCCACACAGGCGACGGCGAGGGCGGCCAGCAGCACCGCACTGCGGCGGCTGGCCCGGACGCGGAGGCGGCGCGCGCTGGCACCCATCGGCGAACCGTATCCCACGGGTTGAACTTTTGGTCGGTGCTGCGGGCGCAGCACCCCGTAATCGTTAATCGGAGCGGGACGCCCCGTTCCCCCCCACGAATATTTTTCCGTGCACCGGACCCGTGCCGCCGCGACCCGTTGGCCGCGGCGACAGGGGGCGGGCGCGGTGCTTCAGGCGGCGAGCGCGAGGCCTTCTTCGGGGCCTCGACCCTTGTGCACCTTCGCGCGGGCACGGTCGATCGCGGTTTCGGCCGGCAGCCTCGGCTTGCCCTGCATCTCGGCGATGACGTGCGTGTAGACGCGCAGCAGCGTCTCGGTGGAGTGCCCGAGCTGGTTTGCGATCTCCACGATCGACAGCTTGCCTTCGTGGATGAGCAGGCTCGCGAAGCTGTGCCGCAGGTCATACGGCACCGCTCCGACGTAGCGGCGGCCCATCTTCCCGTCGTCCTCTTTGCGGTAAATCTCGATCCGTCCGACGCCGGCGATCACGCACGCTGGCTGCCACACCCGCACACGCCAGTTTTTGTAGGTGGTGGTGCCCCACGGCTGCTCCCGGTCGTCGTCGAGCGCGAACAGCAGCCCGTCCTCGATGCCGAACATCGCGCAGTAGGCGTCGATGTCCTCGCGGACCTGCTTGAACAGGCGTGGGGAGCGCGGCGGACGGCTCGTCTTCTGCCCCGGATACAGCACGCCGAGGGAGACCTTCTGCTCGACGAGGATCGTCGCCTCCTGCGGGTGGCGCTTCTCCAGCGCCAGCGCGTCCTCTGGTCGCATCCCGGTGTAGCCGAGGATGCTCACCAGCGTCGCGTCGCGGACACCGCGCCTGGGCTCCAGTTCCATCATCGCGGCGCGGATTCGCTCGACCGTCTCCGGGGTCATCGGCACGATCGCGCGCTGGCGGGGCGCCGAGGGCTTCTTGATCTGCTTGACGACGTTGACCGTCGCCTTGCCCCATTCCACCGCCCGCTGAAACATGCTCTGCAGCATCCCCAGCACGCCGCGAATCGTGGCGGCGCCGACCCCGTCGTCTTCCAGCTCCGCCGCGTATTCGTAGAGCACCAGCGGCGTGATCTGGCGCATCGGCAACTGGCATATCCGCCGGGGCAGGATGTGCTTGTTCCACGCGCCGCGGTACTTGCGGCGCGTCACCTCCGCCAGGCAGCGCTTCGCATACAGGCTCCAGAACTCGGGCATGAACTGCACGAGTGTCTGCTCGCCGGTGTCGAGTTCGTGCAGGTTCCCGCGGCGTGCCATCAGCCGCAGCTTCGCCTTGAAGTCCAGCGCGTCCTTCGGCGTGTCCAGCGTTTCCTGGTCGCGCTGCCCGCTGGCGTTCGTGAACCTCACCCGGAAGCGGTAGTAGGCGCCGTGGGCGTCCTTGTACTCGCGGATCTCCATGCCGGGGATCGGCCTGGGCTTCGTGCGTATCCGCTGCTCGGCCTCCGGCGGCGGCGGCGCTTTGCGAGGGGAACGACCCGTGTTGGTGTTGGTTTGCTTTCTCATATGTCGCTCAGCTCCAGTCGGCCGGAGCGACGCTCGGCGAGCGCGACCGGGGGCCGCGCCGGCACGACGGCGTGCTCTGAGAACCACCTCTCCAGCGCCTCGCGGGTGACGCGCAGCCCGCCGCGGAACGGCAGATCGACCGCCGGCAGTTCGCCGGCGTCGATCGCGCGGCGGATGGTCCGCGTGTGCACCTGCAGCCGCCGGGCGACCTGCTCGATCGTCAGCAGGTCGGGCGCCCCGTCGGGGGTTGGCATCAACAGCAGCTCGCGCAGCAGCGCCAGGACGTGCTCGGCGCGGTATGAGCCCGCGAGCGCGAGCAGGTCGGCTAGCTCCTGTGCGGGCGCGACGCCCGCCACTTCCCTTCGTGTGGTCTGACTTGCTGTGCTTCGCATCTCGCTCCCGCTCGCTCGTGTCTTCTCGCTGTCGCGGGAGGTGCTGCCGGTGTTCGATCCCGCACCTAGAGATCGAGCGAAACGACCGTTTGCCCTGGCACGAAGATGACGGCGTATCCGTCCAGGCGAGCAGCAATGCCGCTCAGTGACTGGGAGTGACTGGGCGGACGGTGCGGTGCGCCCCAAAAGCGCCCCAACCGGCTCGGGGGCACCCTCAGCGGAGGGCAATGCTTTTGGCTCTGGTACTGCGGTTCCGGCGTTCTGGAGGGGTCGAGCCTGGCGGCGTGACCCCTTCTTTACCATGGACGCGCTCTACCAGCTGAGCTACGTCGGCACCGACCGCATGGTACCGGTGTGGCTGCCCTGGCTGCTGATAGCCCGGCCGCAGGGCGGCGCGCCGTTTGCGTACCTGCGCAGGCCCATGCTAGCCTCTACATAGAAAGCTATGTAGAAGGAGCTTGAGTATGGCTCGTGCAAGCGCAGGAAAGCAGATGTCTGGATCAGCGTCGCGTGGCCGTGCGTCAGGTCGGACCGCTGACGCGCCGTGGGGTCCGACGGAGATCCAGCGCGACTACCGCACGCTGCTTGACCGGGCGAAGGACTCACCTCAGGAAGTGCTCGACGCCGATGGTGAGCTGTTGGTCATCCAGATGAAGGGTGTCGCGGATTTTCAGCGGCGGTTGCAGGCGCAGGTCGCCGAGACGGCTCGCTTCCTGGCGGTTTACAACGAGCATCGTGAGGTGCCGCCGTCGGAGTGGGCGATGCAGACTAGATACCCGTGGCTCGCCGCGTTCTCAAGCGATGAGGTCGGGGAGTTCGTCCGTGAGCTGGTGGCCGATACGTTCGATGCCGCCCAGCGAGGCACGTTGGAGCACCTGGAGGGCAACCTGCGTGCATGGGACTCAACCGCGGGTATCTATGGGCAGCCGGACGCGATGCGGACATTGCTATCGCAGGTTGACCTTGACGGGATCGTCGAGGTGCTGCCCCCATCGGAGGAGCAGGTCCTGGCGGCCCAAGCGTGACCCGAGAGGTCCACCCGCCGAAGGGGCGCTACTCCGGGCGCCACAAGGTCTACTGCAGCGTCTATCGCGACTGGAACACGCTGTGCCAGAACCGTCCCGGGCCGATGCGTCGCTGCTACATCGAGCTGGCGGACAACCCTTTCCCTCCAATGCAGACCAACCGCCACCACCAGCTGAAGGGCAAGCTCAAGGGCTTCTGGGAGTACGAGGTGGACGCAGGCGCACGCGTGCGTTACAAGCGCGGCCCCGACGATCGCGTCGTTGTGCTCGTGATCTACGCCGGCCCCGCCCCACCCGACACCCACTGACCGCCGGGTCGCGTCCCGTGAGCCGGGGGAATTGAGGTTGCGGGCGTAGCCTCCGCTTTGACCCTGAACAAGTCGAAGATGGAGGTACGCCCGCATGGAGAAGGTAGCCCCGAGCGAGAGGTTTCGCCAAGAGCTGGATGAGGTCCTGGCCGGTGTCGACCAGGAGCAGGACCCGGTGGAGGTGGTCGGCCGGCTGGGAGCCCGTTTGATCTTGCAGCAGGCGCTGGAGGACGAGGTCACGGAGTTCCTCGGCCGTCGTCGCTATCAGCGCGCCGAGGAGACGGTC
>Ga0210396_10000295_pt1 | contig 72878 bp, 62 predicted proteins | sample IncBWH17OmetaG_FD_155466 | JGI IMG/M metagenome (GOLD analysis project Ga0210396, IMG submission 155466) | Forest soil microbial communities from Barre Woods Harvard Forest LTER site, Petersham, Massachusetts, United States - Inc-BW-H-17-O ... | reverse complement strand
CGCGAGCTGGTCCTGCTCCTCGCGGGAGATGCTGTAGGCCTTGCGGAGGTTCTCCGCCGTCTCGATCATGCCGCCGGGCACCGGGTGGAAGGCGCCGCCGGCGGTTTCGCGGGCGCGGTCGAGGCGGTCCATGAGCGCGATGCCGCCCTGCTTGATGCCGGTGCGCAGGCCGAGGGCGTAGTGCTCGACGTTCGACATCGACTCCGCGCCGCCGGCCACGACGAGGTCGGCGGCGCCCGTGGCGATCTGCGCCGCGGCGTACAACACGGCCTGCAGCCCCGAGCCGCAGCGGCGGTCGATCTGTAGGCCCGGCACAGTGGTGCCCAGTCCTGCGTCGAGCGCGGCTACACGGCCAATCGCCGGCGACTCGCCGTTGGCGTAGCTGTTGCCCAGGATGACGTCGTCAACGTCTCCTTCGCCCAGCCCGGTCTGGCGCACGAGTTCCTGCAGCAGCGCGGTCGCGAGTTCGGCGGCCGACAGCTGGGCGAGAACGCCGCCCATGCGCCCCACTGGGGTGCGCAGCGGTTCGCAGATCACGACATCATTGCGTGCTGGCATGCATTCGACGGTAACGACACCGCTTGATATTGAGAAATACTTATTTCCCGTTGATTGATAAATGAAAAGTCTTACGCTGCGGTGTTCTCCGCTACCTCGGCCGGGCCGCCGGAGCCCCGATCGAGCATGGGGGCCCTGCTAGTCGTCAAACCGAAGAGCCGCGCCTAATCGGGTGCGGCATGCCGCCATGTCCGACCCTATGGGCACTTTGCGCCGAAGGCCACCGGTCGCCGTGTTGTGTCAGCGAACGGGCCAGTGTTCGATCGTGGATGTCATCCATGGGGAAGTCGACGGGGGGCAGCCCGAACACACTGATGAACTCGATGCCGAGGTCACGCATGAACGCGTTTTAACCGCCCACCATGATCAAGCCGCCGTCCACCGCGAGCAGCTGCCCGGTAATGAAGCCCGAACCAGATCCGGCCAGAAAAACCAGTATTGGCCCGACATCTCGCGCGGGATCTCCGAGCGCCCCGCCGAGCGGAATCATCATTTTCATCTGCTGGTCGATGAGGGCTGCGGCCTCCGGACCGAGGAACGCCCGCAATCGGTCGGCGCCGGGTGTCTGCACCGCAGGCGCCAGCGCGTTGACGGTGACATTGTCGGCAGCCCAGGCGCGGGCCGCGGATCGCGTCCACGCCTGCACGGCTCCCTTGGTAGCGGCGTAGACAGCCGAGATCGGGCTGCCCACAACGGCTTCGGAGGAGCCGAAGTTGATGATCCTGCCTCCTTTGTCGCCTTGGCCCTTCATCACGGCGTGCGCCGCCTGATTGGTGAGGATGGTCGCCTTGATGTTGGTGTCCAACAGGAACGAGATGTCGTCGGCGCTGATGAATCCTGGTATCCCGGCCTGCCATAACCCCGCGGCGTTGACCAACACGTCGAGCCCACCGAGGTGCTCGACTGCTTGTTGCACCATCGCCGAGACGGCGTCGGGATCGCGGGCATCGCACTGCAGCCACGTGGCCGCCAGATTGTCCGGTGGCAGGGTCTGATGGTATGTGGCGGCGATCTCGGCGCCTGCCCCGGTGAGGACCCGGACGGCGGCCGCACCGATACCGGTCGCTGCGCCGGTGACCAGGATCCGTCGGCCTTGCAACGGCGGCGTCACGCTTGACATGGCGGCAACGCTATATCGCGAAAGCAACCACCTCTACGCCTCGGCGGCGTCGATTGTGGCGCCCGCGGGTGGGTGGGTGGCCCGGCATCCGCGGAACGCCGAGCGGTGCCGCAGGACGGGCGCGAATGACAATATCGGACGGTGATGCGTCCCTGTGTGAATGACGCTCGATTAGGAAAGGCAGGTCATCGCGTGGGACTGCGCGGATTGCCCGGAAGGATCGTCGTCGTGGCCGGCGCAGCCACCGGTATCGGGGCCGCCACCGCCAAGCGCCTGGGTGAGGAAGGGTGCTTCGTGGTGGTCGGGGACGTCGCGGCCGAGCAAGCCCGGCAGACCGCCCACGCCATCGTCGGCGCCGGCGGTCACGCCGTTGCCAAAACGTTCGATCTCGCTGACCCCAATTCGGTCGCCGGACTCATCGAGTTCGTCGCCGCCACCTACGGGGGTGTGGACGCGATCTTCAACGTCGGTGCGGACATGGGCGCTGTGCGCGCGGACACCGACGTCGTCGACATCGACTTTGATCTTTGGGACCGAGTGATGGCGGTGAATTTGCGCGGGTACGTCGCGTGCATGAAATATGCAATCCCACAGATCCTTTCACGAGGCGGCGGTGCCATCGTTAACATGTCGTCGGCGGCCGCATTCCAGGGCGAACCTGCCAGGCCGGCGTACGCCACCGCCAAGGCCGGCATCGGTGCACTTACCCGGCACGTCGCTGCCCGATGGGGCAAGGATGGCATCCGCTGTAACGCCGTCGCGCCCGGATTCACCGCCACCGAGGCGATCCGCGCGGTACCTCAGTGGCCCGACCTGGAAGCTGCCGCCTTGCGACGGATCCGCGGCCCCCGCGTCGGCGCCCCCGACGACATCGCATCACTGGTCGCGTTCCTCATCTCCGACGAGGGCGCATGGATCAACGGCCAGGTCATCAATATCGACGGCGGCACCGTCCTACGCTGACGGACGCCCTTGTTCGAGCCGAAGGCGAGCGGGCTAGGCGCGCACCGCGATCGTCGACAGCAGATCGGCCAGCCGGTCCGGCCGGTCCACCATCGAGAACGTCCGCGCACCCTCGATCACCTCGAGGCGGGCGTTCGGGATGATCGCGGCCAATCGTTCGCCATCCCCGAGCTCGAAGAACGTGTCGTCGGCCGACCACGCGATGAGCGCGGGCTTGTCGAACTCTGGGAGCCGGGCGGCGACGCCCGTGGTCACCTCGGTGCGCAACGAGAGCGTGAACTGGCGCAGGTCTTCGGCGACCGCCGGATCCGAGACCACTGGGCGCACCCAGATCTCGGTGAGGTCGTCGATGTTGCGGTGCGCCAGGCCGTCGAACGCGCGCTTGCGCGCGGCCGGCGCCCGCATCGCCTGGACTCCGGTGCGGAACAGCGTCTTCGACTTGGCCGCCAGGATCAACGGCTTGAGGATCGGCGGCGGAAAGTGTTCGAACGCATCGCAACTCGTAAGCACAAGTGCGCCAAGCCGCTCGGGATGGTGCACCGCGACGAGTTGCGTGACGACCCCGCCGGTGTCGTTGCCTACCAGCACCACATCCTCGAGGTCGAGCGCGGCAAGGGTCTCGGCGACCATGCCGGCGACGCCGGTGATGGTTCGGTCGGCGCCCGGACGCAGCGGCTTCGGATGCGCGCCGAGCGGCCAGGTGGGGGCGATGCAGCGCAGGCCCAGACCGGCAAGTCGTTCGCTGACCTGGCGCCACAATTCACCGCCCATCATGTACCCGTGCACGAACACGACGGGCCTCCCGTTTTCGGGTCCGGTTGCTTCGTAATGGATGGTTCCAGCGTTAATGTCGATCGTCGGCATTGATAACTCCAATTCGAGTACGTTTACAAACAGACTGTCTGTCTGTAAGTTACCAACAGGTTGTATGGAAATCAAGAGACGCACTCAGGAGGAGCGCTCCGCGGCTACCCGCGATGCGCTGATCTCCGCTGCCCGCAGGCTGTGGGGCCGACGGGGTTATGCGGAGGTGGGAACGCCGGAGATCGCCAAAGAAGCGGGCGTCACCCGGGGGGCGATGTATCACCAATTCGCCGACAAGGCAGCGCTATTCCGCGAGGTGGTCGAGGCGGTGGAACAGGACGTGATGGCCCGGATGGCCACCGTGGTGGTCTCGTCGGGAGCCAAGACACCCGCCGACGCGATCCGGGCGGCGGTCGACGCATGGCTCGAGGTCTCCGCAGATCCGGAGGTGCGTCAGCTGATCCTGCTGGATGCGCCCAGTGTGCTCGGCTGGGCCGCTTTCCGCGACGTCGCCCAGCGGTACAGCCTGGGCATGACCGAACAGTTGCTCACCGAGGCGATCAGGGCGGGCCAACTGGCGCGCCAGCCGACGCGACCGCTGGCCCACGTGCTGATCGGCGCGCTCGATGAAGCGGCCATGGTGATCGCCACGGCCGACGACCCGAAACGAATGCGCCGCGAGACCAGGCAAGTACTGCACCGGCTCATCGACGGGATGCTGCACGACCCGGCGCGCTGATCATGAGCCTTGACAGTCAAGCGAAAAACGCCAGCCTCTCAGCAGGCCGACGCAACAGGGGCCTCGTGGCGAACGGCCCTGGGTTTGATACATCGTTGAAACATGAGGCTAACTTCCACGCCATGCGGCGGTGTGGCTCTTGTGATGTGATCAGCGATTATGAGTATCAAGGTCGCGCTGGAGCACCGCACCGGCTACACCTTTGACCGGTTGGTCCAGGTGTATCCGCACGTCGTGCGGCTGCGCCCGGCGCCCCACTCGCGCACGCCCATCGAGGCCTACTCGCTGCGGATCGAGCCGGCCGACCACTTCATCAACTGGCAGCAGGACGCGGTGGGAAATTTCCTGGCCCGGCTGGTATTTCCCAATCCGACGCGCAAGCTGAGCATCACCGTCGGGCTCATCGCCGACCTGAAGGTGATCAACCCGTTCGACTTCTTCATCGAGGATTGGGCCGAGAAGTGGCCGGCATCGTCGGGGTTCAGCTACTCCGGAGAGCTCGCCGATGACCTCAAGCCGTACCTGCGACCCGTCGACGAGGACGGTGACGGCTCGGGGCCCGGCGAGCTGGTGCGGGCGTGGGTGCGCAATTTCTCGGTGCCCGATGGCACGCGCACCATCGACTTCCTGGTCGCGCTCAACCACGCGATCAACTCCGACGTCGCCTACACCGTGCGCATGGAGCACGGTGTGCAGACACCGGATTACACGCTGCGCGCCGGCATCGGCTCGTGTCGGGACTCGGCGTGGCTGCTGGTGTCGATCCTGCGCCAGCTGGGATTGGCCGCCAGGTTCGTGTCCGGCTACCTGGTACAGCTGGCCTCCGACGTCGAGGCGCTCGACGGGCCGTCGGGCCCTCCCGCCGACTTCACCGACCTGCACGCATGGGCCGAGGTATATATCCCCGGTGCCGGCTGGATCGGGCTGGACCCGACGTCGGGGCTGTTCGCCGGTGAGGGTCACATCCCGCTGGCGGCGACGGCGCACCCGGCGACCGCAGCACCGATCACAGGTTCGACCGGGCCCTGCAACACCATGCTGGACTTCTCCAACACCGTCACCCGCGTCCACGAGGACCCGCGCGTCACGCTGCCTTACACCGAGGCGGCGTGGCAGGCCATCTGCGCGGTCGGCGAGGCCGTCGACCAGCGGCTGGCGGCCGGCGACGTCCGGCTGACCGTCGGCGGCGAGCCGACGTTCGTGTCGGTGGACAACCAGGTCGACAAGGAGTGGACGACAGCAGCCGACGGCCCCCACAAGCGCCGGCAGGCATCGGATTTGGCCGCCCGGCTGAAGACGTGCTGGGCGCCGCAGGGGCTGGTCCATCGCGGGCAAGGCAGGTGGTATCCCGGCGAGCCCTTGCCGCGCTGGCAGATTGCGCTGTACTGGCGCACCGACGGGCAGCCGCTGTGGACCCACGACGCGCTGCTGGCCGATCCCTGGAGCAGCGAGCCGGCAGCTGAGCCCGTCGATCCCGACATGGCCCACAAGATGCTCGCCGAGATCGCCGGCGGTCTCGGGCTGCCACTCTCACAGGTGCGGCCGGCCTATGAGGATCCGCTGAGCCAACTCGCGGGCAAAGTGCGACTGCCCGGCGGGGACCCGGTGGAATCGAGCGACGACCTCGCCGACGACAGCTCCGCCGCCCGCGCCGCGCTGCTGGCGCGCCTCGACGAGTTCGTCGCCTCCCCGACGGCGTTCGTGCTACCGCTGCACCGCCGCGACGAAGACGACGGTTGGGCCAGCGCCAACTGGCGGTTGCGCCGCGGCCGCATTGTGCTGATCGAGGGAGATTCGTCGGCGGGTCTGCGGCTGCCGCTGGATTCGATCAGCTGGCGGCCGCCGCCCATGTCGTTCGACCTTGACCCGATGACCGTCGGGCGTGCGCTGTCGGCGAAGCCCGGCACCCCGGAGGCCGGAGCGGCAGAAATCGAGGACCCGGAGACTGCACCGAGGACCGCGATGGTCGCCGAGGTTCGTGGCGGGTTGCTCTACATCTTCCTGCCGCCCACCGAGGCGCTTGAACATTTCGTCGACCTCATCGCCCGCGTCGAGACCGCCGCCACGAAGATCGGCTGCGCGGTCGTGGTCGAGGGCTACGGCCCCCCGCCGGACCCGCGGCTGAAGTCGATGACGATCACTCCCGATCCCGGTGTGATCGAGGTCAACATCGCGCCAACCGCCAGCTTCGCAGAACAAAGGCAGCAGCTGGAAACCCTGTATGGACAGGCCCGATTGGCTCGGTTATCTACCGAGTCGTTCGACATCGACGGCAGCCACGGCGGCACCGGCGGCGGCAACCACATCACACTCGGCGGCGTCACCCCGATCGACTCTCCGCTGCTGCGCCGACCGGACCTGCTGGTCTCGCTGCTGACCTACTGGCAGCGGCACCCGTCGCTGTCCTACCTGTTCGCGGGCCGGTTCGTCGGCACCACGTCGCAAGCGCCGCGGGTTGACGAGGGCCGCGACGGGGCGCTCTACGAACTCGAGATCGCGTTCGCGGAGATCGCCCGGCTCGGCGGCGGGGCGCCCGCAGAAAACCGAGCTAAACCGTGGGTGACAGACCGCGCGCTGCGGCACCTGCTTGTCGACATCACCGGCAACACCCATCGCGCCGAGTTCTGTATCGACAAGCTCTACAGCCCTGACAGCGCCCGTGGCAGGCTCGGCTTGTTGGAGCTGCGCGGCTTCGAGATGCCGCCGCATCTGCACATGGCGATGGTGCAGTCGCTGCTGGTGCGCTCGTTGGTGGCGTGGTTCTGGGACGAACCGCTGCACGCCCCGCTGATCCGCCACGGTGCCAACTTGCACGGCCGATACTTGTTGCCGCACTTCTTGATTCATGACATCGCCGCCGTGACGGCCGATCTGCGGGAGCACGGCATCGCCTTCGAGACCAGCTGGCTGGACCCCTTCACCGAATTCCGCTTCCCGCGCATCGGCACCGCCGTCTTCGACGGTGTGGAGATCGAGTTACGTGGCGCGATCGAGCCGTGGAACACCCTGGGCGAGCAGGCCACCGCCACCGGCACCGCCCGTTACGTCGACTCGTCGGTGGAGCGCATCCAAGTGCGCATCATCGGCGCCGACCGCCATCGCTACGTCGTGACGTGCAACGACTACCCGGTACCGCTGCTGGCCACCGACAACCCCGACGTCCAGGTGGGGGGCGTACGGTTCAGGGCCTGGCAACCACCCAGCGCGCTACACCCGAGCATCACCATCGACGCTCCGCTTCGGTTCGAGCTCATCGACGTAGCCACCGAAACGTCGCGCGGCGGCTGCACCTACCACGTCGCACACCCCGGCGGGCTCGCCTACGAGGACCCACCCGTCAACGCCGTCGAGGCCGAGGCACGGCGTAGCCGCCGCTTCGAGGCCACCGGTTTCACCCCGGGCAAGGCCGACATGTCCGACATACGGGAAAAACAGGCCAGGATGTCCACCGACGTCGGCGCGCCGGGCATCCTCGACCTGCGGCGCGTGCGTACCGTGCTGCGGTAATGGCATCCGCAGAAGCGGCGCTGGGCACCAGCGAATCGTCGGCGGTTTCTCACAACCGCTCCGATGTCGACCGCCTGCTGGCCGGGTACCGTACCGCGCGCGCCCAGCAAGCGCTGTTCGATCTGCGTGCCGGACCGCGAATCGGTTACGACGAATTCGTCGATGAAGCCGGCAACGTGCGGCCCGCCTGGACCGACCTGGCCGACGCGGTCGGCGAGCGGGGAAGGGCCGGGCTGGACCGGCTGCGCTCGGTGGTGCACAGCTTGATCGACAACGACGGCATCACCTACACCGAGGTCGACCCCAACCGCGGGCCGGTCGCCGACGGCCACGGCGCGGAAGCGGGTCCGTGGCGCCTGGACCCGTTGCCGCTGCTGGTCTCCGTGGCCGATTGGGAGACACTGGAGGCCGGGCTCGTCCAGCGGTCGCGCCTGCTCGATGCCGTGCTCGCGGACCTGTACGGCCCCCGTCGAGCGCTCACCTCCGGTGTGCTGCCGCCAGAACTGCTGTTCGCCCACCCTGGTTATTTACGTGTTGCCAACGGAATCGAGGTGCCGGGGCACCACCAGCTTTTTATGCATGCCTGTGACGTCAGCCGGCTGCCGGACGCCAGCTTTCAGATCAATGCCGACTGGACGCAAGCGCCATCGGGGGCCGGCTATGCGCTGGCCGACCGACGCGTTGTCGCGCACGCGATTCCCGACCTCTACGAGAGGATCGGGCCGCGACCGACGACCCCGTTCGCGCAGGCGCTGCGGCTGGCGCTGATCGACGCGGCGCCCGATGGCGCGCAGGACCCCGCGGTCGTGGTGCTCAGCCCGGGTATCTACTCGGAAACCGCCTTCGATCAGGCGTATCTCGCGACGCTGCTGGGTTTCCCGCTGGTGGCGAGCGCGGATTTGGTGGTGCGCGACGGCAAGCTGTGGATGCGTTCGCTGGGCACGCTGAAACGCGTCGACGTCGTGCTTCGCCGCGTCGACGCGGACTTCACGGACCCGCTGGATCTGCGTGCAGATTCGCGGCTCGGTGTGGTCGGTATGGTGGAGGCCCAACGCCGCGGAACGGTGACCGTCGTCAACACGCTCGGCAGCGGCATCCTGGAAAGCGCTGGGCTGCTGCGGTTCCTGCCCGAGCTGGCCGAGTGCCTGCTCGGCGAAGCCCCACTGCTGCACACCGCACCCGTCTACTGGGCCGGCATCGACAGCGAACGCTCACACCTGCTGGCGAACCTCTCGTCGCTGTTGATTAAGTCCACCGCCGGCGGGGAAACCCTTGTCGGACCTATGCTTTCGTCGGCACGACTGGCCGAGCTCGCTGCACAAATCGCCGCCATGCCGTGGCAGTGGGTCGGCCAGGAGCTACCCCAGTTCTCGTCTGCGCCCACCGACTATGCAGGTGTGTTGTCGTCGGCCGGTACCGGCATGCGGTTGTTCACGGTTGCCCAACGCAGCGGCTATGCGCCGATGATCGGCGGATTGGGGTACGTATTGGCATCCGGTGCAGCGGCATACACGTTGAATTCCGTTGCAGCAAAAGATGTCTGGGTGCTTCCGATGGAGCGTGCGCGAACCGAGACGGTGAGTTTGCCGTCGGTTACACCGCCGGTGAAGACCGGCGCGGGCACGCTGGGGGTCAGCTCGCCGCGTGTGCTGTCGGACCTGTTCTGGATGGGTCGCTACGGCGAACGTGCCGAGAACATGGCCCGGTTGCTGATCGTGGCCCGCGAGCGCTACCACGAATTCCGGCACCGGCAGAACGCGGACGAAAGCGAGTGTGTGCCGGTGCTCATGGCAGCGCTCGGCCGGATCACCGGGACCGACACCGGAGCGGGTGGCGATCACGCGGAAATGATCGCCGTCGTGCCCTCGACGCTGTGGTCGTTGACTGTGGACCGAGACCGGCCGGGATCCCTTGTGCAATCGGTGGATGGGGTGGCACTGGCCGCGAGGGCGGTGCGCGACCAGTTGTCGCGCGACACCTGGATGGTGTTGGCCGGCGTCGAGCGCGCGATGGTGCACAGGTCCGACCCGCCGGACTCGCTCGCCGAGGGCGATGCCCTGCTGGCCTCGGTTCAGGCGCAGACGTTAGCCGGCATGCTCACGTTGTCGGGAGTGGCCGGGGAGTCGATGGTGCGTGACGTCGGCTGGACGATGATGGACATCGGCAAACGCATCGAACGCGGCCTTTGGCTGACCGCGTTGTTGCGGGACACCCTCACCAAGGTCCGCGCCGCCGCGGCTGAACAAACCATCATCGAGTCAACACTGGTGGCGTCTGAATCGTCGGTGATCTACCGCCGCCGCACGGTGGGCAAGGTCAGTGTTGCCGCCGTGGCCGAACTGATGCTGTTCGACGCGACGAACCCGCGGTCACTGGTGTATCAGCTGGAACGGCTGCGTGCCGATCTCAGTGACCTGCCGGGCTCGTCGGGATCGTCGAGGCCGGAGCGGGCGGTGGCCGAGATCAGCACCCGGCTGCGCCGGTCACATCCCAACGAGCTGGAGGAGGTCAACGGCGACGGGCGTCGTGAGGAGTTGGCTGATCTCCTCGCCGCGGTACATACCGGGTTGCGTGACCTGGCCGAAGTCATCACCGCGACACAGCTGTCGTTGCCCGGCGACATGCAGCCGCTGTGGGGGCCCGACGAGCGGCGGGTTATGCCGTGACGGCCGACCGGTCCACCGGCCGCGTGCGGCGTCTCAACGGTGGTTTTGACTAACGGCGGCTTTGACTAAAGAACTGCCAGATGGTGTCGGTGGCGTTGAGCGCCGTCGATGGTGGGGGGATACCCGCCAACTTTTCCAGAACTGGTTTGGCCACACCGCCGGGCCATTGATGGCCTGCCCCCGCCACCGAGATCAATTCGACCGTGAGCCCGTTCGCGCACGCGGCCGTTTCGGTCGTCACGTCCCCAACGGTGTTCGTGCTCGGTGGTCCACACGCGTCGATGGAACGCCAGGTGGCGTTGACCGACGGCACCGAAGGACCATCGACGCGCGGATTACCGTTGGCCGCGAACGCTTTACCCGGTCCGCCGTTGTAGGGAACCCTGTCGTCGGCGGTGCCGTGGATTTGCAGAACCGAGGTCGGCCGCGCGTTCGAGCAGTCGGTCAGCAGTGTGCCCGCGACAGGAGCGATCGCGGCGAAGGCATCGCTTTGGCAGCCAAGTCGTAGTGCCATCATGGCTCCGTTGGACATGCCGGTGGCATAGACGCGTGCCGGATCGATCGGGGTCTGTTGCTCGATGGTGGCCACCATGCTGGTGATGAATCCGACGTCGTCGAGGTTGGTGCGCTGCGGTTCACCACAGCACGACCCGGCATTCCAGGCGCGACCCAGACCGTCGGGGTAGGCGACCAGGAAATGTCCACTGTCAGCCTCGGAGTCCCAGTTGTAATCACGCTCGGCCTGGTCACCGGTGCCAAAACCGCCGTGCAGCATCACCACCAGTGGCGCCGCTCCGTTCAGTCCCTGCGGCCGGTAGACGTGAAAGGTCCTGCTCACCCCGCCCGCCTGGATGGTCTGGGTGGACTGCCCGACCGGGATGGTGTCGGGCGTCCCCAATGCATGGCCGCCGCCAACGCAGCCGCCGACCAGGACCACCAAAACGCCGAGGAGCCACACGCTGAGCACCCGAACGCATCCAGACCGCATGAACCCCATCGTGGCAGCGTGCCCGCTATTTGACAAGCAACTTGTCAATCTTGGGGCGAATGGCACACTCATGGCCATGCGACGTGTTCTGGATGCCGGGTGGGAGCCCACCGTGCCGGCCCTGGTGCAATTGGTGGCCGCGTCCGGGGTCCCCCGCTTGAGAGCCGCATTCGCGGCCGCCGGACTCGACGGGATCCGCCCGGCGCAATCGGTTGCGCTGGTGCCGCTGGCGGCCGGCGCTCTGCATGCATCGGATCTGGCCGACCGGCTCGGGGTGAGTCGCCAGGCGGTAGCCCAGGCGATAGCGGCATTGGAACGCCACAGCTATGTGACTCGAGTTCCCGACCCTGCGGACGCACGCGCTCGCCTCATCAAGTTGACGCCCCGGGGTCGGCAGGCGCTGCGTGTAATGCGTTCCAATGCACTAAATTTGGAGGACCGGTGGCAACAAACCCTGGGGCAGCAGCGATTCGGAGAACTGCGCAACATCTTGCGGATGTTGCTCGACGCGGAATCCGTGGAATAGCTAGCGTCTCCATCCGCTAGCCAGAACGCCGGTGCAGCAGTAGCCCCCAGAAAGGAAGTCGCGCAATGCCTCTCGCCCGTATTGACCTGCCAGAGTCCGTCGAGCCGTCACGTCGCAGCCTGATCGGTGACATCGTCTACCAGACCTTGGTCGATGTGCTCAACGCACCCACCGGCGACAAGTTCCAGATCATCACCGCCCACGACAGCGAGTCGCTGCGCATCGATCCCTCCTACCTGGGCATCCACCGTTCCGCGGCAGCCTTCACCATCGACATCACGCTCAACGCCGGGCGCACCACAGAAATGAAAAAGCAGTTCTACGCCACTCTCGTGGATCGGCTCAACACCCAGGCGGACGTGCGGCCCGAAGACGTACTGATCGTCCTCACCGAGGTGGCAAAGGAGAACTGGTCCTTTGGCAACGGTGAAGCCCCATACGCCTGACCGGCGAGGCGCTCTGGCCGGTTGTAGGTACGTGCGGTGTCGCGTCCGCATTATCGTGACGGGATGGAGATGGAAGAAAGGTTTTCGCTCATCAACCGGCGTCTGGCCCTGCTCGAAGAGCAGGTTCATCGATTGTCGGAAGCGCTTGGCGTCTCATGCCCGACTTTCGCGAGTGACGTGGGTACTTCCGCACCGACGCAACGCGAAGGCGGCGTGCCCGCCGAAGTTGTCTCCCTTGCCCGCGGCGGACAGGCTATCGCCGCGATCAAACTGTACCGGCAGCTGACCGGCGCGGGATTACGCGAGGCAAAAGAGATTGTCGACTCGCTGTAAACATCGCTGCGGTAATCGGCGGGGTCATTTCGCGGCCGCTATCGATTGGCGGGACAGCTCTATGGCGATGTCGCACGGATTGGGGAATGGCTTTCTGGTGAATTGGACCGACCATTCGAAGAAGTCGTCCTGGAACTGGATGCCGACGTCACAGAGCCTGTCGCCAAGCCTGGGGTCGGTGGCTACCGCGATGAAACCGTTGTGCCCGTCGATGTTGATGTCGTCCACCCTGTTGCGCGACAGCTCCTCGGTCTTGCGTTCGCGGCCGATGGGGCTGCCGCGAAACCAGGCAAACGAGATCAACGGCCCCTTGATGCTGCCGCCGGCCAGCCACTGACAGCCCACCGAGTTGCGGGCAGTGGTAAGCAGCTTCGAAACCCCGGTCAGCCGGGAGATGGTCTCATCACTGACACCCCCACAAACCGGAAAAACGGGGCCGTTCGCCGTATTTGGCTCGGCGGACGGGGACGATGATGGTTGACTGCCGGGTCTGGGCGAGCCGGCCGAGCACGCGGCCAACGGTGTAGTCTGCAGCGCGGCGACGATGCTCAGCGCCAGCAATCGGCGTCTCACTCGCTGTATAGAGGTGTCGATTCGTGGCATTGTCATCGGGGCCGTCAGGGCAGATAAGCCCGCCGCAAGCCGCGCTGCACTACGACCGGCGAAAGACACTGTTCAATCGTTGCTTGAACGTGTCGTCGAAACGACGGTACGTGCTCCGCAACTTGTGCCCCGGCCAATGGTCCGGAATGAGCTCGACGGGCAGCAGCGGGTCCAGCTGAAGGTGCCGGACTACGGCGATCGATAAGGCAAACTCGTATCTGAAACTTTCGGCTGAATCGTCCCGCTTGCCTGACTCGAGTTCGACGTCCATCGCCTCGATGAGTACCCTCGCATCGGCTGCCCACGCATCAAGGGAAAACAGAGAACGCATCTTGTCGGCGGTGATGTCCGTGGCGGCGCCGTGAAAGTGCGTGCACTGCTGGTCCAGCACCGCCCGGGATGTCGGAAGCCGTTGCGGGTCAAGGTTGTCCGGGCGGAACCACACGCCTTCGCGAAGCTCCGCCAGGTGCAGCGCCATCGCTGCCTTCCTGAGCTCCAGACGATCGGTTGCCGACCGGCGGTCCAGCGACACGATCGCCAATTCCCATGTGCCGTCCCATCGGGGGGCGGTGGCGTCGTCGATCCGGGACGCCTCGTCGACCCGCTGGCGGCGCTCCAGCAGTCGCCCCGCAAGCGCGTAGTTCCCGTCGTCGCCGGCGAGTTCACCGGTAGAGACCATCCGCCACAGACACGTGCGGGCCGCGCCGTCGCTGATGCCGAACATGGAGGCCAGCGTGACCAGCTCGCCTACCGAAAGACGGGCCTGGTCGGCTCCCAACAAAGCCGACGCGAGCACCGAGCGCGCGCTGAGCGGTCGGTTGCCGATCAGGTCGCTCACACGGGATTGAGGTGCTGCGGGCACGCGTATATCTTGACCGATCCCCACGCATATCACTAAATCATTGACGCGTGACATTCATAGTGTGATACTGGCACTATGAGCTCCCCGACCAAGTCGTTGGTCGCTGACGATGTGGAGATCGTCCGGCGCATCCTCGCCCATATTGATGCCGGCACCACCGATGAAGGCGGTCCTTGGCGTGAACCCGTCGAAAACTACCTGAACCCAAGCCGGTTCACCGAGGAACTCCGATTGCTGCGCGCGATGCCGAGCGTGTTCGTTCCCTCCGCGGCAATCCCGAACCCGGGTGACCACGTCGAACGAGTCGCCTTCGGGGTGCCCTTGTTCGCGGTGCGTGGGCACGATCGGCGGGCGCGGGTGTTCCGCAATGCCTGTCGGCATCGCGGCTTCGCCCTTGTCGAGGGGGCCGGGTGCTCCCACGCGTTCGTGTGCCGCTACCACGGCTGGACGTATCGCCTGGACGGCTCGCTCTCGCACGTTCCGCACGCCGACGCTTTCCCCGATCTGAACATGTCGACGCGCGGTCTGGTCGAGGTCGCCAGCCGCGAGATAGACGGGCTCATCGTCATTGGGCCACTCGACTCCGTTGCCGCAGGCTGGCAAACCTGGGCTGACGAGGCGATGGAGTGGCTCATCGACGGGAGCCCGTGGCGCGACAAACTAGTCCCGGCCGAACAGCTCGTTTTTATGGAATCAACTCTGCGAGACATAAATTGGAAGGTGCTCGTCGAGCAGTTCCTGGAGGGTTATCACATCCGCTCGACGCACAAAGACACGTTCTTCCCGGTGCAATACGATGACCTCAACGTCGTCGAGACGTTCGGCCCGAACAGCCGTATCACGTTCCCGTACCGCAATATTGAGCGGCTCCGCGACCGTCCCGAGAACACCTGGACGGTCGGCGCGCGGGTCACGTTTCTCTATCAGCTGTTCCCCAACGTCATGTTGGCGACGTTCCCCGACGTGATATCCATGATCTCGATCGACCCGGTAGACGTCGATCACAGCACGGTCACCGTCTATTCGATGGTCAGGCCTGACGTCGCCGAGCGGGCCTCGCTTGACGCATCGAGCAACCTGGTCGGCCAGGGGAGCTTCATTGAGCGTGGTCTGGTGGAGGACAACGAGATGTCTGCGGGTGTCCAACGTGGCTTGCAGTCCGGGGCGAACTCGTTCGTGGAGTTTGGGCTCCACGAGAGCGCGATAGGGCATTTCCACGCCACCCTCGACGAGCGTCTGGCCCGACTGACGACCGCCTGATCTCAGGAGTCAAATGGCGCAAGCCGCACCGCCAGCGGCAATCCGCAGCGAACGAGCAGCCTGAAGCGTCCCGCCGGCACCGCCGCCGCCTCGGCACGCATCATGCCAACCAGTTCCCGTTTGAAATCACCTCGTGGGTAGCGACGCAGGACCTCTTGGACGTTGCCGGGAGCGATGTCCCAGATGCGGAGTCCGGCGCCATCGACCATCGCTCCCCATTGCAGGTAGCATCCGATCGCGCCGTCGGTTTCCACCGTGACTCCGGGTGTGGTGTGAACACATATCCCATCGGCGAGTAGATCCGCGCGTTCATCATCGAGCCCCGCAGCGCTCGGGCAGGAAAGCATCCGATCGACACTGCCGAGGGTGAAATCGCGGTTGGCCGTGGGGCTGACAATGCCATAGTCGTGCAGCAGCGCCCCGCAGTAGAAGAGCTCGTCGTCCATCTTGTTTCCATCGACGGTCGCGAGCGCCGACCCGAATAACCAGGTGCGGTAGGAGTGGCCCTCGAGGGCCGGCGGCAACTCCGCGCACGCCTCTTCGGCCTCGCGCGCGAATTTCGAATCAGGTACCTGAAATGTGTCCACGTCGACGCGTGCGGCCGCAGCCGGAATCCGGCCCAGCGCGAGCTTGGCCCGTCCCACGGCGTTCTCCCACTGGCCTACCGCGATTGCGGCCAACAGGCGAAGCCGCTCCGCACGCGATAGCCGACCACCGGTGCGACGGGCCCAAGCCAAACCGCCGAGCCGCTGCGGGTCGGGGGTGCTCATCCGCGAGATTCTTCCAGCAGATTCAGCCCCCTGACTAGTAGCGATACGACCCCCTGGAATGCATCTGCGCATTTTGGCCGATGCTGTGCGCCGGCCGATCGCGGATGCTGAACCCACGACAACTCGGGAGGCTGCCAATGACCGCAAATTGCACCGGCCTAAAGGCGCCGCTCGGTAAGCACGCGATGGTGCTGGGGGCCGGCATGGCCGGCCTGCTGGCGGCGCGAGTGCTGGCGGACTTTTACACGATGGTGACCGTCGTTGAACGAGACACCCTGGACGACACGCCGAACACCCGCAAAGGCGCACCGCAGGGTCGCCATACCCACGGGCTGCTCATGCGCGGCGCGCGCGCGTTGGAGGAGTTGTTTCCCGGCTTCCTCGATCAGCTGGTCGACGACGGCGCCGCGGTGTTCGATGGCACCGATCTGTCAAAGATGTACTTCTGCATGAACGGCCACTTGGCAGTTCGTGCCGGTGCGGCCACGGGGTTTCGGGTCTACACGACGACTCGGCCGTTTCTCGAGTGGCAGGTTCGCCGTCGTCTGGGCGCCATTCCCAACGTCGCGATCCTCGATGACCACGACGTCGCCGACATCTGCTCGACGGCGGAGCGCCGGGTAACCGGGGCGCGGGTGGTGAGTCGCAGCAGCAAGGTCGCCGCCGATCTGACGGCAGATCTGGTGGTAGATGCGACCGGGCGCGGTGCCCGGACGCCGGCGCTGCTCAAGCGGTTGGGCTACGAGCCGCCCGCGGAGGACGAGGTCGTCGTTGACCTGATGTACGCCAGTCAGCTGCTCCGGTTGCCCGCCGACGTGCTGCACGAGTCAGGTGCCATTGTCTCCCCGGTGCCCGGACGGCCGACCGGGATGACAATTGCCAAGTGCGAGAACGATACTCTGTTCTTCACAGTGTTCGGTATGGCGGGAAACCATCCACCCGTCGAATTGAACGCACTGTGTGAGTTTGCGGCGGAATTTTGCCCGGCGCACCTGGTGGCGGCGGTCCGCGCTTCCGAGCCCCTGGGCCCAGTGGCACAGCACCGGTTTCCGTCCAGCCGTTGGCGGCGCTATGACAAAGCACGCCGGCTACCCGAGGGATTGCTGGTTGTCGGCGACGCGGTGTGCAGCTTCAACCCCGTCTACGCGCAGGGCATGACGGTGGCCGCCCTCGAAGCGCTGGCATTGCGTGACTGCCTGTCGAGCGGCGCAGATGGTCTGCCGCAGAGGTTCTTTCGGGCCGCGGCCAAGCCGATCGGCCAAGCCTGGCAAATGGCGGTGGGTGGTGATTTGAGCCTGCCCGAAATTGAGGGCACACCGCCGCTGGCAACACGGCTGCTCAACGGCTACATCGACCGTATTCTGTGTGCCGCCGAGCACGACATTGCCGTCTTCGAGCAATTCGTCAGGGTCGCATGGTTGGTCGATTCGCCCATTAAACTGCTGCGGCCCAGCATGATTCGGCGAGCGGCCACGGCTAACCGTAGCCAAGGGCAGCGCGATCAAGATATCGATCCGGCGCCGCTGGCGAGGGTCTGATCAGTCGTCGTGGCGCGATGCCTCTTGGACGAGCTGCACACGCGAGGTGAGGTTGAGTTTGGTGTAGACGTGGGTGAGGTGGGTCTGGACGGTGCGTGGTGAGACAAGCAGCCGTTTGGCAATCTCCTTGTTGGCCAGACCATCACACACCAGACGCACGACATCGCGCTCGGCCGGGGTCAGCGAGGCCCAGCCCATCGTGGGTCGTCTGCGTTCCCCTTTTCCGCGTTGCGCATAACTAATTGCTTCGACCGCGGACAGCACGAAACCCTCGGCGAATGCAACGTCGAAGTCCTCGTCGCCCATCGCGTCTCGTGTCGCCCGCACCGACGCTGCATGGTCGGCGTCGTGAACCTTGAACCGGGCCGCACCCATCTGTCGTCGAATACCCTCGGCGGCACCGAACAGGCGTGCTGAACGCGGATGGCTACCGCCGGCACGCGAAGTGGCGGCAAGGCACTCGAGTATGGCGGGAACCCCCAGGTTCGCCCCAATGTCGGCGGCAAGACCGAGCGCATCGTGGGCGTCTTGTTCGGCGAGTTCGGGCTCGCGCTCGGCGAACAGCACGCGCGCCCGAGTGGTCAACGACAGCACGCGATGCCACCCGGTGGTCGACGAAACCGCCTCGTCGGCGCAGTTGCTCGCCGCGATCAGATCGCCACGCGCCAAGGCAACCTCGGCGAGCAGGTAGGCGTACATGCGGCGGTGCACCGGAACGTGCGCCAGCAACTCCCAGGCGGTCCGGCTCGTTTGATTGGCCTTCGCAATATCCCCGTCAGCCAGCGCGACGACGGCACGCACCCCGTGTGAATTTCCACTCCACAGCGGACCGAAGTCCTCGGCGGCCAATAGCACCGCGGCGAGCCCGGCTGCGGCCGCGTCCGAATCGCTTTGGTAGCAGGCGGCTTGAGCGGCGTAGTGCGCACTTACCACCCACCAGATCAGCTGGCGGTCCGCGTGAGCTTCTTCCGCAACCGCACGCAATTGTGTTGCGGCGCCAGCGGGATCGCCGCCTGTCATCTGCGCCCACGCGGACCACGTACGGCACTGGCGCGATGTGAACCGGTCACCGATGGCATCGGCGATCTGACGGCCTTCGGCGGTGGCAGCGCTCACCACAATCGGGGCACCGGCCACGAACGCCAGGTTCGCCTGCCAGCCCAGGATCTGACACAGTCGCCATCTGTCGCCGACGGCCCGGGCCAGGTCGGCCGCCTCGGTGAAATGGTGCTGAGCCGGCTCGCCGTGCAGGGTGGCGACAATACCGCGAGACGTCAGTGCTCGCGCAAGTAGCGCTTGGTCGCCGTGCGCACGAGCCTCGCTCAACGCGAGTTCGGCCTGCGCCGTATCTAGCGTGCTGACCGCCCAGGCGTCGAGCAGAGCCCGATCGGCGAGTGCAGCCGCCCGCGCCATGGGCGACACATCGGTTGAGCTGTCGTCGGTGAGGACGGCATCAAACCAGGCCAGCCCCTCATGAAGGCGGCCCAACGCAAGCCACAGCGGTTGCAACGACGACGCCAGCATTAGCGCCACCTCGGTATCGGATCTTTCCCGGCTCCAGGCGAAGGCAGCGCGGAAATTGTCGATCTCCACTACCGCCCGCTCGAGGCTCTGATCTAAGGCGGTGCGCGCCGCGGCGTCCACCGCAGATGCCACAAGCACGTAGAAGTCGCGGTGTCGGGTGCGTAAGGCATCGGCTTCGCCAGAGCCGCCGAGCTTCTCGAAAGCGTACTGGCGCATGGTCTCTAGTAGTCGGTAGCGAGTACGAGTTCCGTTGTCTTCGGCCTCGGCTACCACTAGCGACTTGTCGACAAGCAGGGCGAGCAGGTCCAGGATCTCGCCGCGGTCTAAGTCATCGGCAGCGGCGACCGCCTCGGCCGCTTCGAGGTCAAATCCGCCGCTGAACATTGCCAGCCGACGGAACAGGATGCGCTCCGGCTGCGTCAGCAACTGGTGTGACCAGTCCACGGATGCCCGCAACGTCTGCTGCCGGTGTACCGCGGTGCGCGCACCGCCGGTCAAGAGACGAAAGCGGTCCTGCAGCCCGCCGAGGATCTCGTTGGGGGACAGGGCGCGTACACGCGCCGCGGCGAGCTCGATGGCCAGGGGCATGCCGTCGAGGCGGGAGCAGATCTCGGTGACGGTGGCCCTGTTCGTTTCGGTGAGGCTGAACGCGGGCCGCACCAGCCGGGCTCGGTTGGTGAACAGCTCGACCGCGTCGTTATTCAATGACAACGAAGGCACGCGCCAAATGACTTCGCCGGCAACGCCGATCGGCTCCCGGCTGGTCGCCAAGACTTTCACGTTCGCGCAGGCGCCCAGCAGCGCGTTGACCAATGATGCGATCGCGTCGAGTAGGTGTTCGCAGTTGTCCAGCAGCAGGAGCACCCGTCGATCACCGACGAAAGGCAGCAGGGTGTCAACCGCGGAGCGCCCGGGCTGATCGGATAAGCCGAAGGTGCGCGCGATCGTCACAGTGACGAGGTCGGGTTCGGCGATGGGCGCGAAGTCCACCGGGCACCAACCGTCGTCGAACGCGTCCGCCACCTGGTTGGCGATGTGCAGCGCCAAACGTGTCTTTCCCGCACCACCTGCCCCGCTCAGGGTCACCAGCCGACTCTCGGCCAGCAGCCGTTGAACGTCGGCGGCCTCGGCCTCGCGTCCGATGAAACTGGTCAGCGGCACCCGAAGATGCGGCGTGGCGGCGGCCGTCACCGCTAAGGGGTTTTGAGGAACACGTCGTTGAGGGTGACGGTGCGAAGGTTCCGGGATCGGATGATGTCGATGAGTTGCGGATAGACGTGGGTGACCGGCAGATGATTGAGGTGACCGATGACGATGGACTGTGGGGTGAAGTACTGGTCGGCCATCTTCACGATGTATTCCTCGGTGATCACCGTCGAATCCGACAGTGAACCCGACCATAAAACCGGGACGGTATAGCCGAGGTCGGCGGCCACTGCATCAACGGCGGCGTTGTGCTTCGCATAAGGCGGCCGGTAGTACGGTTTCACGCCGACGCCGTAGGACTTCCTCAGAAATTCGTCATTGCGGGTGAGTTCTTGGGCGATCTTGCTCTTCGGGACCGTCGTCAAATCCGGGTGTGACCAGGTGTGGTTGCCGAGTTGGATCTGCCCGGAGTCCACCATCGGCCGCAGCATCGCCAGGTTGTCGGTCCATGAGTTGTAAATCCCGTTGACGAAAAACGTCATCCGCGCGCCGGTGTCCTTGGCCAACTGAATGTACGCGCGCACTACGTCGCTGCTGACCCCGTCGTCGAGGGTCAGCGCAAGCAAGTTACCTTGGCCGGGAATCTTGGTCAGCGCCCCACCGCCAGGCAGCGCGATGCGATCACTCAGTGGTCCGGCGGACAACAAGGCCGGTGGGGCGGCTGGACCCGAGGTCGCCACGTCCGCGGCGGGTGCCTGGGCGAATGTCCGCTGTTGCGGGTCGACGACCAGCCGAGCCGCGCCTACGCCGGCCACAGTGGCCGCGGCGAGCGCCCCGAGGAAACGACGCCGGTTCAGCTCTGACGCGGCAACGCCGCGGTCGAAACCGGCAGACCCCACCCGCCTCTTCGCGGGTTGTTTGCGGTGCGCGCCCCCAGCCCGCGGGCGCCCGCGAGGGATGCCCGTGTTGCCGAACTGCGCGTCCACAGCAGCGAACCGTACCATTAGCAGCGGCAATATGTCGGATTGGTGGCGGGAGGTCAGCTAACGATTCGCGTTCAAAACAGTGCACGCGACCTGCACGGACCTCGAGCCCAGGGCTTGCAGGCAGTTATGCTCAGCCGCCGCGCAAACACCAGGATGATGATCACCGGCAATCGCGCTCGGCGGCCACTCTGGCGCGGTTAGATAGGCGCATGACCACAGCATTCGTGTTGTCCGGCGGCGCCAGCCTGGGTGCGGTCCAAGTGGGGATGTTGCGTGCCATGGCCGATGAAGGCGTAACGCCAGACCTGATCGTCGGCACCTCCGTCGGCGCGCTCAACGGCGCGTGGGTCGCGTCCCGGCCGGATGCCGCCGGCATTGACGCGCTTGCCGACTTGTGGCTGTCGCTATCCCGAAAAGAGATATTTCCCACTCATGCGATCGCGGGGCTGTTGGGCTTCCTTGGCCGCCGTCCGCACCTGATACCCAGCAGTGGTCTGCGACGGATGCTCTCCGAACAGGTTGGGTTCACGCGGCTCGAGGATGCACCGATCCCCTTCCACGTGGTGGCCACCGACGTGATTTCGGGTACCGACGTGCTGCTGTCGTCGGGAGACGCGGTCGACGCAATAGCGGCCAGCGCCGCAATCCCCGGCATATTCCCGCCGGTCAACATCGATGGGCGGGGTCTCATGGACGGCGGTGTCGTGAACAACACCCCGCTGTCGCATGCGGTCGCGCTCGGCGCTGACCGGGTGTGGGTGTTGCCCACCGGCTACTCGTGCGACCTGCCCGCCTTACCCCACTCGGCGCTGACGATGGCATTGCACGCCCTGACCCTGACCATCAACCACCGCCTGGCGGTCGACGTAGCCCGCTTCGAGCCAGCGGTCGAGCTGCATGTCGTCCCTCCGCTGTGTCCGATCGCCACTTCAGGATCGGACTTCTCACACGCGGCAACGCTCATCGAGCGAACGCACGCGGCTACCCGAGAGTGGCTGGCAGCGTGCCCTCCGTCGACGGGCCAGGCTGTATTGCTCGAGCCGCACCGCCACTAGGGGGCACGCATGGATTCAGTGGGGCTCTGCGCCGCCGCGCTGTGGTAATTGCACGGGCTCGGTATTGGGGGTTCCCAGCGCGGACGCCAGCCAGGGCAGTGCTGCGGCGAACGCCTGCGCGGCGAACGGCCAGTCATGCCTGCCCGGTTGGGTTACCACCGCGCAGCTGATCCCGTTGGCGGTGGCGACGTCGCACAGCCGGCCGGCGGCGGCATCTTGGCCTTCCGGGTTGGCGGATGGGTCGCTGGTTGTGGCAACGAGCGCGGGGTTGGTTGCCTCAGCGAGGTTCTGCGGACCGGACGACGAGGGGATGTCGAACCACCCCGACACCCCCGTGTAGCGACCATGCCGATCCATGATGGTGACCGGGTCGGAAGCGGCCCAAGCGGCGGCGTCGCCGCCGAACAACCGGGCGATGGTTTGGTCCTTGGTGCCTACATTGGGTCTGCGGTCGCCGGCGACGTCTACAAACGCGCTGAACATGTCTGGATGCATGACGGTCAAGTCGACGGCGCAAGTACCGCCCATCGACCATCCGGCGATCCCCCAATTGGCCCGTTCGGCGCTCACCCCGAAGTTCGACACCACGAACGGCACGACATCTTTCGTCAGATGATCAGCTGCGCTGCCGCGGCTCCCGTTGACGCACTCGGTGTCGTTGTCGAACGCACCGGTCGGATCAACGAACACCAGCACCGGGGCGAAGCCGTGATGATGGGCCGCGAAGTCGTCGATGGTGTCGAATGCGCCGCCGGCACGCAGCCAGTCCACAGGCATGTTGAAGGCCGAACTGATCATCATGACCGTCGGCAGCCGGGGCGGCGGATTGCTGGCGAACCACGCAGGAGGCAGATAGACCAGTTCCTGGCGGTGGGCGAAGTGCGACGCGTCGGCAGTAATGTCCACCGGCACCACGACGCCCTTGGTCGGTTTGAACCCGGCGACCTGCATTGCGGTGACCCGCAGCCGATCAATCTGATCGGGCAAGGGCCCCGAGGTGAGCTGATTCCATGCAGCGACGACGGTGGGGAAATAGCCGACCCACCCGTTCAAGGCCAAGGTCGCGCACAACACGCATAGGGGTACCGAAAGCACCGCCAGCCCGCGCCGCCACCAGCGGGCACCTGGCCAGCCCAGCAAAAGCACGGCCGCGGCGAATCCGCTGATCGCGATCCATAGCCACAACAATGCCGGTGCCGGGTCCCCGGCCACCCCGATCGACGTGATGTACCAATGCGACAGCGCCGTCACCAGCGCCGCAACGCCCAACGCCACCGCCAGTGCCCACTTACGCCAACGCCGCCGCCATCCGATCGCGTTGATCACCACGAGCAGCGCCAACACCTGCACCACCGCCGGCAACCAGCCGTGCAACAAGGACAGCTGTCCCATGAATCGGGGCACCAGTTGTGACTTCCGTGTAGACGCTAGATGCGATCAGGCCGCCCCAACTATCCCACACCGTCGCTGCAAGACCCGTCCTGAAGATGCGGTGTCGGCGCGGTGCTCACGGTCGGCCGGGCGCCGTTTCCCCTTTGATGAGGCTCGTGAAAGAGCGCAGGCGCAGGCTGTTGCCGACAACGAAAACGCTGGAGAATGCCATCGCGGCGCCGGCAAGCATCGGGTTTAGCAGGCCGAGCGCGGCCAGTGGGATCGCGGCGACGTTGTAGCCGAAGGCCCAAAACAGGTTCGTCTTGATGGTGGCCAGCGTCTTGCGGGAGAGCCGGATCGCGTCGGCGGCGGCGCGTAGATCGCCGCGCACCAGGGTGATGTCGGCGGCCTCGATCGCAACGTCGGTGCCGGTGCCCATGGCCAGCCCCAGATCGGCGGTGGCCAGGGCGGCGGCGTCATTGACGCCGTCACCGACCATGGCCACAACCTTGCCCTCGGATTGCAGACGCTTGACCGCGTCGACCTTGTCGGCGGGCAGCACGTCGGCGATGACCTCGTCGATACCGACCTCGGCGGCGATGCGGTTCGCGACGGTCTGGTTGTCACCGGTCAGCAGCACCGGCTTCAGCCCCAGCCGCTTGAACTGCCGGATGGCTTCGGCGCTGGTGGGTTTGACCGTGTCGGCGACGACCAGGATGCCGCGGGCGCTGCCGTCCCAGCCCACGGCGATGGCCGTTTTGCCTTCGCTCTCGGCGCGAGCTTTGGCCGCCGACAGTGTGGTGTCGAGGTGCTGGGCCCAATCGGCCAGCAGGCTTTCCCGCCCGACGACGACGGCGTGCCCGTCGACAACGCCTTGCACACCTTTGCCTGCCACTCCGGTGAAGTCCTCAAGTACGGGCAAGGCGCCGAGTTCTGCCAGGGCGCCCTTCGCGATCGCCTGTGCGATGGGGTGCTCGGAAGCGTCCTCGAGGGCTCCGGCGTGGCGCAGCACCGTCTGACGGTCGGTGTTTGACGCGGCGATCACGTCGACGAGCGTCATCTTGCCGGTGGTAACGGTGCCGGTCTTGTCGAGCACTATCGTGTCGACCTTGCGGGTGGACTCCAGCACTTCGGGGCCCTTGATAAGCACGCCCAGCTGAGCCGCTCGACCCGTGCCAACCAGCAGCGCGGTCGGCGTCGCCAGCCCGAGTGCGCACGGGCAGGCGATGATGAGCACCGCGACCGCGGCCGTCAGTGCCGCCGTGATCGGGAAGCCGGCGCCGAGCCACACCGCGAGGGTGGCCAGGGCGATGGCGACGACGATGGGGACGAAGACTCCGGAGATGCGGTCAGCGAGCCGTTGCACCTCGGCCTTGCCCGATTGGGCCGCCTCGACGAGTTTGGCCATCTGTGCCAGCTGGGTTTCGTCGCCGATTCGGGTGGCGCGCACGACCAGGCGCCCGCCGGCGTTGACTGTGGCACCGGTGACGGGGTCGCCCTGGCCGACCTCGACGGGCACCGACTCGCCGGTCAGCATCGAGGCGTCCACGGCCGACGAGCCCGAGACAACCGTTCCGTCGGTGGCGATCTTTTCGCCGGGGCGCACGACGAATTCGTCGCCCACCTTGAGCTGGTCGACCGGGATGCGGGTCTCGGCGCCGTGGCGAAGCACCGCGACGTCCTTTGCGCCGAGCTCCAGCAGTGCGCGCAATGCGGCACCGGCGCGCCGCTTGGAACGCTTCTCGAAGTATCGGCCGGCCAACACGAACAGGGTCACGCCAGCCGCCACCTCGAGATAGATGTTGGCCGCGCCGTCGCTGGGTGTCACGGTCAGCTGGAAGGAGTGGCGCATGCCCGGTTCCCCGGCCGTCCCTAGAAACAGGGCATACAGCGACCACAGGAAGGCCGAGAGGGTTCCGATGGACACGAGGGTGTCCATGGTGGCGGAACCGTGCTTGAGATTGGCCCACGCGGCCGCGTGGAACGGCCGTCCCGCCCACACGATGACCGGTGCGGCCAGGGCGAGGGACCCCCACTGCCAGTAGCGGAACTGCAGGGCAGGAATCATCGCCATGGCGATCACCGGGCTGGCCAGCACGATCGCGGTAACCAGGCGGCTGCGCAAGGATGCCAGCTCGGCGTCGTCAGGCTCTGGACCCGCTTGCGAGGTGAGTTCCTCGCGATGCCGGGGCAGCGCTGCGGTGTAGCCGGCCTTTTCGACTTCGGCGATCAGCGTCTGCGAGTCATACCCGGAGGGGACGATGAGTGTGGCCTTTTCGGTCGCGTAGTTGACGCTCGCGTTGACCCCGTCGAGGTTGTTCAGTTTCTTCTCGACGCGCATCGCGCACGAGGCGCAGGTCATTCCTGCGATCTCGAGCTCGATCGTGCTCACGGGGGTCGGCGTACGGGTCATCTCGGGCATGATGCCTTCCTTACTTATGTGCTGGTATCTGGGGGTGGCGTCCTATGCGACCAAAGCCGCTAGGCCTGGACGGCCGCCTCGCAGTGCCCGCAGCTCATCCCGCTCACTTGGTACTCGGTCGTTGTCATGATGTTCCTTTCTAGATACCCACATGGGGTATATGTGACGACACATGAATCTATACCCCTAGGGGGTATATAAGTCAAGAGTTGACGGAACGACCGCGAATCCAGCGCGCCGAAATCAGCAGTAGGACACGCCCATGTCGACCGAAACCTGGGTGCCGGTGACGAATCTGGATTGGTCGGAGGCCAGCCAGGCGACGGCGTCGGCGATGTCCTCGGGCTGCGCGCTGCCTTCGGGCAGCAGCGGTCTGTTCAGGCCCCGCAGGTAGGGGTAGGTGTCGGCGGCCGATCGGATCGCTTCGCGCATCTGGCCGCCGCCCATGGGGCTGTCTACCGCCCCCGGGTGCAGGCTGTTGACGCGGATGTTGTGCCGACCCAGTTCGGCGGCGAATGCGCGGGCCATACCGGTGACGGCGTGTTTGCTCACGACGTAGTGGACCATGAACGGCTCCATTTTGACGCCGGCCGCGGAGCCGATCAGGATGATCGACCCGCCACCGCCCCCATCGATGATGTGACGAGCACTCGCCATCACGGTGTTCCAAGTACCGGTCACGTTCGTGTCGATGGTGTCGCGGAAGGCTTCCGCGGTTATCTGATCCCACGGTGCGGGGCTGCAGATCCCGGCGTTGGCGACGACGATGTCGAGACGGCCCAACTCGCCGACCGCCTTGTCGACGGCGGCTTGGAGTGCGTCGAGGTCACGGATGTCGACCACCGCGGTGATGACCCGTCTCCCGTTGGCGTCTACCAGCTGTGCCGTTGCGGCGAGGTCGGCGGGCGTCGGCGAATCGTAGGGAACGCTGGACGGCAACGGCCCGGCGAGATCCACCGCGATGATGTCGGCGCCTTCGGCGCTGAGTCGCACCGCGTGCGCCCGGCCCTGTCCCCGCGCGGCGCCGGTGATCAACGCCACCCTTCCCGAGAGTGACTGGCTCATCAGTCTTTTGCGTTCCCTTCGTGTGAATCCCTAGTCGTGGGTTATTTTGTCGAGTGGGTTGGACCGTTCCAGCATGCCGTAGGCCTGCTCGCCGTCCCACCTGTAGCGCACGCCGGCCTGCTGCAGTGCGGGGAAGCTGGGCATCTCTTGCTTCAGGGCCTGCATGGAATACATGTCATCGTTGTGATGGATGTCGTGGGTGGAAAACACGGGTTGTAGCCGCGTGAGCCACGGGGCATGCACCACGCGAGCAGCGATGAGGCCGCTGTCGCCGGTGAAGACGTAACCCTCGTTGAAGGTGGGCTGGCCGTCCGCTCGGGAACACGGCCGACTGCGGTGGCCATGACCCTCCCTGCTGGAACGTCGTTGTCGGGACAGCCCTCAAAGAGCAACTCGGCGAAGCGTAGCGTCGACTTGGCGCTGCCGGATGCGCGGAAGGAGACACCATGACCGTCAACGTTGTCGATGCGGGATCTCAGCGGGTTTGCCGGTCGGTTGAAGTCGCCGCGCCGGCAGCCGAGCTGTTCGCTTTCGCCGCCGACCCCCGCCGCCACCGCGAACTGGATGGATCGGGAACCGTGCGCGACAACATCAAGATGCCAGCGGAAATGGCTGTGGGGTCGAAGTTTTCGACGAATATGAAGATGTTCGGCGTGCCATACCGGATCACCAGCACGGTGACCGCCTTCAAACCGAACGAATTGTTCGAATGGCGCCATCCGGTCGGCCACCGCTGGCGGTGGCAGTTCGAGTCGCTCTCCCCGACACTGACCCGGGTCACCGAGACGTTCGATTATCACGACGCCGGTGCGCTCAAGAACCGATTGAAGTACTACGAACGGATGGGTTTCCGCAAGGCCAACTCTGCGGGCATCGAGGCGACGCTGGCCAAGTTGCGGGATCGGTACGCCGCGCAGTAGGACCGCGCCTACAACGATGCGTTCGCCACGGGGTCGACGGCGTCCCACGGGACCACGCCCGACACCCAGTGGGTCAGTTCTTTGGCTTGGTCATTGCGGTACAGGTGGCGTGGGGGTTGTGCGTAGCTGGCGTAGGGTCGACAGCGGATGACGATGCGGTTTTCTCGCTCCGACATCTCGGTTACGTAGGGGCGTGCCTCCTCCCCGAGTGGTTGGCCGGACATACGACCGGCAACGGCCATCATCACGTCGACCACCAGATCGCGATCTCGTTCGATGGTCGCGTCGGCATAGACCTGCAGGTAGGCAAACGGCCACCGCTCGTCGAGGACACACAGACTGACCTTGCCGTCACGTTCGACGATGCGGGCTTTGCCGCGGTCGGTCATTGTGGACACCAGCAGCTCGTCGGTGTCGGTGGGGATGTAGTAGACGATCGACATGGCCGGGCCGTCGTTGCGGCGGCGGTAGCCGAACACACAGGTGCGGTGGGTTCGCACGAATTCACGTCGCTCGGACGGAAGCATGTCGCGGTCGGTGGGAGCCGTGTACGGCTCTGATGCCAGGGGGAGGAGCATGGCGAACTGTCCTTGCTATCAGTCGGGTATCCGTCGAGGCCATTAATGGATACACCGTATCCGTTAAAATGGAGACGGTCAACGCCTGCCTGGTCACACCCGATTTGGAGGCCGACATTGAGCAGCGCCGGTCAGTCGTCATCAAACCGCTCCCGCGGCCGCCCAGCCCTGCCCTTGGACCGCATCGTCGCCGCCGCGCTCGAACTCCTCGACGAGCAGGGCGCCGACGCACTGTCGATGCGATCGCTGGCGCAGCGCCTGGGATCGGGCACCGCCACGCTCTACCGGCACTTCGCCAACCGGTCGGAATTGGTGGCGATGGTGGTCGACCACATACTGGGCGAAGTCGACGTCGACGCCCGAGCGGCTACCGAGCTGCCCTGGCAACAAGCCTGTATATCGTTTGCGCAGAACATGTTTGACGCACTCAGCCGGCACGGCAACGTCGCATCTCTGCTGATCGACTACACCCCGATGGGGCCCAACGCGCTGGCCAATCGCGAGCTATGTCTGTCGGTCCTGCTCGACAACGGCTTCGCGCCGGCGGCCTCCGCTCACGCCTACGCCACACTGGCCCGTTATGTGCTCGGCTTCGCGATCCAACTCTCCGGCTCGACGGCGGCCAGCGGCCAACAAGACGCCGAAGTATCGGCTGCGTTCCATCAACTCGATCCCTCCCGCTATCCCGCTACGGTCGCGGTTGCCGACGAGCTCCCCGTTCCATTGAAGGAGGAGTTCACGTTTGGATTGCGGCTCATCGTGGCCGGGCTGGAGCGCTTTACCGCATCCCGAGGCGGCTGAGGTGTTCGATCATGGTATCCACCGCGGCCTCGAGCGGGGCGGTTTCGCGGCGGACCTGGCTGAGCAGCAGTCCGCCCTGGATGCCGGCAAGGAACGCTAGCGCGATGCGGTTGATGTCCGTTCCTTCGGGTAGCTCGCCACGCGCGACGATCGCGACCAATCCGTCGTGAATCATGCTCTCCCACTGGGCAAATGACTGCGCGAGCCGCGCCCGCGCAACGGGATCGCATTCGGACAGCTCACTGGCCATCGATCCGAGCGGGCAGCCGCCAGCGCCGCTTTGATCGCGCACGATGTTCACCATCATGTCGCGCCAGCGGTATAAGTCCTCGATACTTTCGATGCGGTCGAGGCCGAGGTGCTGACCGCCGAGTACTTGGTCGGTCTGAAAGTCGATCACCGCGGTGACAAGATCGTTCTTGTCGGCAAAGTAGTGGTACATCTGCGACGTGCTGATGTCCGCGGCCTCCTGAATGTCCTCGATGGTGGTCCGCGCGACGCCGCGCTCCAACATCAATTCCGAGGCCGCGGCCACGATGCGGTCGCGGGTCGCGCGGCCCTTCGTGGTCAGTTTGTCGTAGCCGGCTGGCGCCATGTCGCCCCTTTTCCTGAGTGAAGCAGTCACTCCAAAAGTAGCATTGATTTTGGAGTTGACACTCCATTTTTGAACCCGGAGGCTGGAAGCGTTCATCTATTACTCGGTGCCGGAAGCTGCGGAAGTCCCCGGAGAGCTGTGGTGCGCCACGCCGGCACCTGCGCGGAGGGCAACGACTCATGGTCAGTACTACCGACACCAACCACGCGACCATCGCCGAGCGGGTCGCTCAACTACAGCAGGGGATGGCCGGCCAGCTCCCCGACGGCGTGGCCAACGCCTTCGCCGCCGAGCGGGCTGGCCTGCAAGCCAATGGAATGCCGGCGGGCGTCGCCGTGCCGGGCGAACCCATGCCCGACGCGCAGCTACTCGACGTGCACGGCGCGGCCACCACCCTGGCTAAGGCCACGGGCGGACGCAGTTCCGTGGTCGTTCTCTACCGCGGGGCATGGTGCCCGTACTGCAACCTGACGCTGCGTGCCTATCAGGAGGACCTCGTCCCGCAGCTGGCCCAGCGCGATATCCCGCTGCTGGCGATCAGCCCGCAAAAGCCTGATGGCTCACTGTCAATGCAGGAGAAGAACGAGCTGACCTTCACCGTCTTGTCTGACCCGGGCAATCAAATAGCAGCTGCGTTGGGTGTGCTCACCGCCCCAACCGACGATGCCCGCGACGCTCAGCGCACCATCGGCCTCGATCTGGCTGAGTCGAACGCCGACGGCACGCAAGGGGTGCCGATGCCAACTGTGGCCATCGTCGACAGCAAGGGAATTATCCGCTGGATCGACGTACACCCCGACTACACGACCCGCACCGAAGTCGCCGACATCATCGACGCAGTGAGCGCCTGGGTGTGACTGTCCAGATACCCGACGAAAGGAGTTCGCTTGATGACCGATTCAACCATCGGTGGGGGACCAAACGAGTTGGCGCAGAACCTGACCCGATGCGGGCAGTTAGTCAGCCGTTACGGTCTGGTCGTCGTCTTGGCCTGGATCGGGCTCGGCAAGTACGTGAAGATGGAATCCCGCGTGCTTATCGAACACAGCCCGCTGATGAGTTGGATCTACCACGTATTCAGCGTCACTACGGTTGCACGTGGGCTGGGGACAATGGAAATCGTTGCCGCGCTTCTCATTGCGCTGCGCCCGGTATGGCCACGAGCGTCGGCGGTTGGCGGCGCGTTGGCCGTGGTGCTTTTCCTGGGGACATTGAGCTTTTTGTTCACCACCCCCGGTGTAATCGCGACTCACGCCGACGGCGTGCCCGTCTTGTCAGCGCTGCCGGGCCAGTTCCTGCTCAAGGACCTGGTGCTGATCGGGGTGGCGTTGTGGACACTGGGCGACTCACTGACGGCCCGGTCACCAACTGCTGACTTAACCAGCCTTCGTCAGTTGACAATCCGCCCACGAGCGGATTCATGATAATTTTCCGGCTGCCACAACGGATCTGACTTGTTGATCGGGCAGACCGGGACCTTCATCAGCCGTGGGGTGCCTCAGAGATCTTGCTATCTGGTTTGCCCAGTGTCTGGCAATAGACCAACGCCGATGCGCGCGTTGCCGAGATTTCCAGGTTCGTCGGATCGGTGCCGCTCTTGTCCTTGAGCATCTTGCTGATCTCGTCGGTCTGCTTCTTCTCGTCCTGCGTGGTGAAGTCCTTGCACTTGGTGTCCCCACCGGTGTTGATTATCTGTGATGCCGAACATCCGCTGAACAGCAGCGCGGCTATCGCGATAGTGGCGGCTGTACGTGGCCTCATCGTCGACCCTCCTGAGTCGGGCTTATTAGATACCTGTACACCGAAGCGCAAAATCTCAAACACCCAAGGAGGATTGGCGCTGGTTTACGGCTCAACCCCACTGGTGTCCGTATTGCATTGGCGTGCCTTCACCGAACGTAACGGCAATGCGAAATTTCGCCAATATTCTCGCCGTAGCGGTAGGCTCGTCGAAAGCATCTAGCTGATGATTTCCGACTTGCCACAACGGATCTGACCGATTAACTGCTCGGGTGAGGATCTCGACGTTGTTCAGGCGCTTGAGCAACCCATCGTCGCTTCATGGGAGTGTGCTTGCGTCGAGCGAACAGCGTTCCCCTGATGAGTTGCTTAGCCGAGTCCAGCGTGGTGTCGTAGGCCTCCGCCGGCAAACTGGCAGCCCGTTCCGACAGACCACGCGTCAGCGCACAAATCGCCTCCACCGCGGCCCCTTCGTCGCTGTCGGGGGACAGCGCCCCTTGAGCCCGGGCGTCCAAGATGATTTCGTTGACGACGACCCGCAGCGCCTTGGAGCCGGGGTAGTTAGGGCTGCCGTGCCGCAGCCGCGCAGTGCTTTGGGCGCGTATCGCCCGCAAGAACGCGGCCAGGTAGGGATAGTCACGTATCAGCCGTTTCGACTCGTCCAGCACCGCATCGAGTCGGTCGACGACGTTATCCGACTTCGCGGCGGCAGCACGCAGTCGCGGCAAGACGATCTCTTCGATCTCCTCGCCGGTGGCTTTGAGCAGCTCGGACTTGTTCGGGAAATAGTGGTACAGGCTGCCGCTGGTCATGCCGGCGGCCCGGGCGATCTCACGGATCGTCGCCTTTGAGTAGCCGACCTCGGCCACACAACGCATTGCCGCGGTGATGATGCGTCGGCGGGTCTGCTCGCCACTCGCGCCGACTGGCCGGCCTAATTGAGACCCCGACTCGGGTGACGTGACGGTCATGCCGCGCGGCGCCCGCCGTCGGTCTGTCGGTCACTCACCGCGCACCTCCGCGACGCCGGAACTAATTGATCAGTCGAATATATTCGAGCACGTGACACGGACACAGCTGGGCCGCCCGGTCGGCGCAAGCGGAGACGAAACCCGCCAGCGCATCATCGTCGCAACTATGAGGTGTGTGGCCGAGGTCGGCTACTCAAAGGCGACGATCCGTGAGATCGCCCGGATGGCGAACGTGACCAGCGCCAGTCTGTACAACTACTTTCCCAACAAGTCGCAACTGATCAAGGCGACGATCGCGGCGCGAGCCGAGGCCGCCATGCCACGGCTGCGAAAGGCGGCAGAAGGCACCGGCGACATCATCGACCGAATTGAGGCGGTCCTCGACGAATGCGGCCATTTGATGCGCGAGTACCCGGACTTGGCCGCATTCGAGTGGGCGATCCGAGCGGAACTCGGAGCGGAAAACGCCGTCGCGCCTGCCGGGTCGGACGTAGGAGCCGGGTTTGAGACGTTCCGGGAAATCATCGAGGGTGTCGTCGCGGACGCATACCGGCGCGGCGAGCTCGGGGATCACCGAGATCCGCAGGGCGCAGTAGAGGCGATCTATGCGCTCATCTATGGCTTGACCGAGCTGGCGGCCACCTTGCCGCAGGAGGACTATCAAGCCGCGCTGAGCTCGGCCAAGGTCATGGTCAGGGGCACGCTGTTAGCACCATCTGCCTGATACGATCAAGCGATTAATTATAGAGTCGGGCTCACGGAGAGTGGGGTCGAGACCTTGACCGAGACTGTTGGGTGTGCGTTCGACGTCGACGCGCTGCGGCAGAGGTACGCCGAAGAGCGGGCACGGCGATTGCGCTCCGACGGGACCGCGCAGTACGTGGAGATCGCGGGTGAGTTCGCCCGGTTCGCCGAAGACCCCTGGGTGGATGGGAAATTCACGCGCGAGCCCCTCACCGACGAAATCGACGTGGCCATCGTCGGCGCGGGCTTCGGTGGATTGTTGACGGGAGCGCGGCTCCGTCAGCTCGGTGTCGAAAGTGTGCGATTGATCGACAGAGCCGCCGACGTGGGCGGCACCTGGTACTGGAATCGGTATCCGGGGATCGCCTGCGACGTCGAGTCCTACGTGTACATCCCGTTGTTGGAGGAGCTCGGGTATATCCCCGCGGAAAAATACGCCAAGGGAGCGGAGATCTTCGCGCACTGCCAGCGCATCGCCGAGCACTACGACCTGTATCGCGACGCGTGCCTGCAGACCGGCGTCCATGAGATCCGTTGGGACGCTGCGAGTTCCCGCTGGATTATCCGGACCAACCGGGGCGACGAGATGCGGGCCAGGTTCGTCTCCATGGCCAACGGGTATCAAGCGAAACCGAAGCTGCCCGGCATTCCCGGGATCAGCTCCTTTCGCGGGAAGACATTCCACACCAGCCGGTGGGACTATGGCTACACCGGCGAGAAGCTGGAGAACCTGGCCGGTAAGCGCGTCGGGGTCATTGGCACCGGCGCGACCGCGGTGCAGTGTGTGCCGCAACTGGGCGCGGCCGCACAACATCTCTACGTGTTCCAGCGCACGCCATCGTCGGTGGACGTGCGGGCTAACCAACCCACAGATCCGCAGTGGACCAATACATTACATCCTGGCTGGCAACGCAAGCGCATACAGAACTTCCAGATCCTCACGGCCGGTGGGCAGGCGGAGGAAGATCTGGTCGCCGATGCCTGGACGAGCATCACCCGCAAGCTCCCGGTCATGCGCCATGACACCGAGGGGTCAGTCAGCCCCGAGCAACGGACCCGCGACATCGAACTCGCGGACTTCGCCAAGATGGAGGAAATACGCGCCCGCGTCGACGAGATCGTGGCCGATCCCGCCACCGCGGAAGCGCTCAAGCCTTGGTACGGCTACTTCTGCAAGCGGCCCTGCTTTCACGACGAATACCTGCAGACGTTCAACCGAGACAACGTCACATTGGTTGATACCCGTGGTCGCGGAGTGGAGAGCATCACCGAGTCCGGCGTCGTCGTCGAGGGAGTGACCTACGAGCTCGACTGCCTCATCTTCGCAACGGGTTTCGAGGTGGGCACCGACTACTGCCGCCGGACCGGATTCCAGCTGATCGGCCGCGACGGCGTGACGCTGACAGAACAATGGCGTGACGGTGTTCGCACGTTCCAGGGATTGTGCGCCAACGGATTCCCGAATTGCTTCATCGAGAGCATCGCCCAGGCGGGGCTGACGGTGAATTTTCCGTATTTGCTTGACGTGCAGGCAAGCCATGTCGCGTGGATCATCGCGTGGGCTCTCGAACACGGTGCCACCGAAATCGAGGCTTCACGCAGTGCCGAGGCCGCCTGGGTCGACACGGTTGTACAGCGCTCGGCACTAACCGCTGAGCGCGCCAAGACCTGCACTCCCGGCTACTACAACCGGGAGGGTATGGCGGACGCCAAGACTCGGCAGGGCAGCTTCTTCTTCGGTGCGCCGACCGAATACGCCGACATCTTGGAGACCTGGCGGGTGAAACGGCACATGGAGGGGCTCGAGATTCGTGCAGGCGGGGCCGGCCCATGAGGTACGCCGTCGGCCGGGTACGGACGGCGATGCGGCGTCGACCCTCACCGAAGGTAGCGATCATCGGAGCCGGGTTCGGTGGTCTTGGAACGGCGGTGGCGCTGCGCCGCGCCGGCATCGACGACCTGACGATCATCGAGGCTGACCACGGTGTGGGAGGTACCTGGCGACGCAACACCTACCCCGGCGCCGCCTGCGATATCCAGAGCCACCTGTATTCGTTTTCGTTCGCGCCCAACAAATTGTGGAGCCGCACCTACGCTCGGCAGCCGGAGATTCTGGCCTACCTTGAGTCGGTGGTCGATGACTTCGATCTGCGTCGCCATATCATGTTCGGCACCCGGGTCCACGCAATACGCTGGAACGCCGACACGTGGCAGTGGGACTTTCAGGTCGAGCGCGCCGCGCACACCGTCAACCTGTCCGCCGACGTCGTCGTCTGCGCGGTCGGTTTGTTCGGGTCGCTGAAGCTCCCAGATATCCCCGGCCTGAAGGACTTCAGTGGCACCGTCATGCACACCGCGCGGTGGGATCACAGCATCGACTTGGCGGGCAAGAAGGTGGCAGTGGTCGGCACGGGGGCCAGCGGAGTGCAGGTTGTTCCCGAGCTGGCCAAAATCGCGGAACGCGTGACCGTGCTTCAGCGCACACCGCCGTGGATGGTCCCCAAGGACGACCGCCCTTACAGCGCAACCTAATTGGCGCGATTCCGGCGCAACCCGCTGGCCATCCGCCGCACACGCTGGCAGATCTGGAAGTTCCAGCACGACAACACCGCGACTTTCGCCGACGACCCGGTTGTCACGGCCCGCACGCAGATCGCGAGCTCTTTCCTGCAGCGAACCGTGGCCGACGAACGGCTTCGAGGCGCGCTGACACCGGATTATCCGTTCCGGTGTAAGCGCGTGCTGCTGGGCGACGAGTACTACCGGGCCTTGCAGCAGGGCCACGTCGAACTTGTTACCGACCCGATCGACCGAATCACTGAAACATCGGTTCTCATGGAGACCGGTGAGGTCGTCGACGTCGATGCGATTGTGCTGGCCACCGGATTTGAGACGTCGCGCTACCTGTCGAGCGTCGACGTCATCGGAGCCGGGGGACGGCGCCTGCACCAGCGATGGGGACCCGACCCCAGCGCCTACTTGGGGGTCGCCGTCAGCGGATTCCCGAACTTCTTCATGCTCTACGGTCCCAACACCAACCAAGGCGGCAATTCGATCGTCTACATCCTCGAGGCCGGCGCGCGACTAGTGGCCAGCGCGGTGAGCCGAGTGGCGCGTCGGGGCGGGTACCTCGACGTGCGTCCGGAGGCCGAAAAGCGGTACAACGAACAGCTTTCCGCGGACCTCGAGCGCACCATCTGGACCCAGTGCGACAGTTACTTTCGTTCACCCACCGGCCGCATCGTCACCCAATGGCCCTACACCGAACTGGAATACGCTCGCCGTACCTGGAGGCTGCGGTCGCGGGATTGGATACACCGTACCGGTGCAGCCCCGGCGTCAGCGTGCGCCGATGCGGCGCACCGTGTTGTTGAAAAGGGTGTCGAAGACTTGTTCGCGGCCGGTGCCGGCGGAACCACTCAGGATTGACCGGGCTATGCCGTTATCGTGGCAGCTCAGCGGCCACTATCGCGGCAACGACATGCGGGGCAAATCAGGAGCCAGTCACGCCGAAGTCGATGACGCCGCGGATCAGTTCGCCGGCGCCCTTGTCCGCATACGCCAGGTTTATTTCGTCCAGCCGGTAGCGCTTGGTGATCATCTCATCGAGGAGCAGTTGCCCCGACTCGTAGAGTCCGGCGAGCAGCGGAATGTCGCTCTTGGGATTGCAGGATCCAAACACGTTGCCGCACAAGGTTTTATTCATCAGTATGAAGTCTTGCAGCGTGACGGCGATCGAGTTCAGCCCCGGCGACGGCAGGCCCGTCAGCACACAGGTGCCGCCCTTGCGGGTGAGCTCCAGCGCTGTCTCGACATCGGCCTCGCCGATCATCGCGGGGGAGACGACGACCGCGTCGGCCATCACGCCGCAGGTCAGCTCGCGCACCATCTCGATCGCCCCGGCTGCCGTCGCCGCGGTGTGGGTGGCACCGAACTTCAGCGCGGACTCGCGCTTGAACTTCACCGGGTCGACCGCGACGATGCGCGCGGCGCCGCTGATGCGCGACCCTTGAATGGCCGCGGTGCCGATGCCGCCCGCGCCGATCACCACCACCGTGTCGCCGCCACGCACATTGGCACGCCGCGCTGCCGAGCCGTATCCCGTTGGAACCGCGCACGCCAACAGCGCGGCGGGGACGAGGGGGAAACCCCTATCGATTTTCACCAGCGAGTCGGCCGAGACGACGGTGTGTTCGGCGAACGCGCCAATCTTGGAGATATGCCCCAGGTTTCGCCCGTCGAGGGTGTGATGGCGAAAGGTGCCGTCGGTCGGCATGCCGGGAGCGAGTGTCCCAGAACCGGTGTCGCACAGGTACTCCATCCCCGAGGCGCACCACCGGCATTTCCCACACACCGCGACGAAAGACGTCACCACATGGTCGCCAGGCGCGAACCGGGTCACCCCTTCGCCCACCTCGACTACCACGCCGGAGCCTTCGTGCCCGCCGATCGTCGGTGACATGGCCGGCAAACCGAGCGAGCGCAGGGTTTGAGGAGGCGGGGCCAGCTTCCCCTGCCGGATGTGTTCGTCGGAGTGGCACAGGCCGGTGGCTGCCAGTTGCAGCAGCACCTCTCCGGCTCGCGGCGGATCCAACTCGAACTCTTCGACCGACCATGGGCGGCCGTACTCGTGGAGGATCGCCGCGCGGCTTCTCATCGCCTTTTGCCCTCTCTGTCCTGGACACGATAACGGTGTCGACGGAAACGGGGCTCGAAAACGGTCGTGGCACGTGAACCGTTGCTACCGAGCGGGATCCGCGGCGACTTCGATGTCGCCGGCCGCGGCCGCCGTGCGCAACTGGTGAAAGTCGTCGAGCGACTTGTCGGCGTATGCGTAGCACCACTCGGCGACGGCGCAGTGCACGGTGTCGGCGGTGCCAACGTATCCCCGCAATATTGACGCATTCGCGCTCTGTGAGTGCGCCCGCGCTAACAGCATCGCGCAAGCAGCGACGTACTCGCCGAACGTGGACGCCGACATGCCTTCGGTGTCGATGGTGCCCTTCATGTCGTGGAACTGACGGATGTAGTAGTCGTGGCCGTCCTTGCGGGTCGTTCCGAGGAACACGTCCGACATTGCCTGCAGAATCTGCTGGCCATCAATCACGCGAACACCCTGGCCCTTGGCGTCGATGGCTGCGGTCAGCGTGCGCGGCTGGCGCCAACCCCCGTACTCTTCGAGCACTGATCGCGTGGCTTCTTTGATCTGCAGGATCAACGGTGTGTCGTTGGGGCCGACCAAGATGACTAAGTAGCAGCGGGTGCCGACGCTGCCGACGCCAACTACCCGCAGCGCAACATCGGTGATGCGGAAGTGCGATAGCAGCAGCGCAACGTCGGCCGGGACCGCGGCCAGATACTCCTGCACCGCCTCCACCAGCGGGGCTTCGATCTCCTCGTCGACGTGCTGTAGGACCGGGGGCTGTTCGCGCAGGCGCGGGGTTCCGTCCGCTCCGATCTCCGTGATCTGCTTGAAGACCCGCGCCGAGGTCTGCTTGCGCGCCCGAGATATTGTTCGCTGAACCACTCCTTGCAGGCCCTTGGATACCTCTCCCGTGTAGCGCTCCGGCTCCAGCCGCAGGTAATAGCGGTCCAAAACGTCCATCTCGAGCGTCGCTTCCAGCCCGGTTTGGTAGGCCACCAACGCCTGTTCGACAGAGCGGCGGATGGCCTTGGCGGGATAGCCCGCGTGACGACCTCCGATGATCGCGCTGGTGATCAGGCGTTTGACGTCCCACTCCGCCGGCGCCACAGCAGCCTCGTCAAAGTCGTTCAGGTCGAACACTATTGCGCGGTCCGGGGCGGCGTACATGCCGAAATTCGACACGTGAGCGTCACCGCAGCACATGATTTCGATCCCGGTCGAAGGGCCTCCGGCGAGGTCGGCGGCCATGACCGCGGCGGAGCCCCGGTAGAACGAGAATGGGTCGGTCAGCATCCGGGCAAAACGCAGCGGTACGAGTTCGCGCAACCGGTCGGCGTTTTGCTCGACGAGGATTTCCGTGGCCGTTCGCGGGGAGGGGATCAGCTGTGCGAGGGCGCGCCGCGGCGCGGTCTTTCGCAGTGCCCGACCGCGCGCCACATCCTCGCTCGGGACTTCGAGATCGATCAGGCGGTCACGCAACACCCGCTGCGGCATCTGGTCAGCATACGGAGAAAGCACTGGTCGCGGTGGGTTTTCAGTAGGCCGACACGGTCGGCCTAGTTAATCTCAGGATGATTCTCACCGCTGTGGCGAAGTAGCGTGATCGTTAACATAGTCAAAAATGTTGGGGGTCAGACGAAATCGTCTGGGAATTTGCCTTGAGAGGATGCGTCGATGGTAGAAGCGCATCCGTCGGCCAGGCGTTCCCGTCCGCGGTTGCGCATTTCGTTGCCCAATGTCGTCGGTGTTGTCGCGATCGTCGTCGCAGCAACTGCGATTGTGGTGAAGAACCTGCCCGACGAGCGGTCCAATCAGCTTCTCAACGTCTCCTATGACCCGACGCGGGAGTTGTATGTAGCGCTGGACAGGGCGTTCATCACGCAATACCGCAGCCAAACCGGAGTCAACCTGGACATCAAACAGTCGCACGGCGGCTCAGGTCGACAGACGAGCAGCGTCGTCGACGGCTCCCAGAAAGCCGACGTGGTATCGCTGGCGCTGATCAGCGACATCGACACGCTGCGTAAGCGCGGACTCGTCGCGGCCAATTGGCAAACCCGTCTGCCGAACAATTCGGTGCCTTATACGTCGACCATCGTCTTTGTCGTCCGCAAGGGCAATCCCAAAGCCATCCACGACTGGCCCGACCTCATCAATGGTGATGTCGGCGTCGTGACACCCAATCCTCATAGCTCCGGCAATGGCCAATTGAGCGTTCTCGCCGCGTGGGGTTCGGTCACCACCCGTGGCGGCAGCCAGGACCAGGCTGCTGCCTATGTGAGGGCGCTATTGCAGCACGTCGCCGTGTCCGACGCGGGTGCGCGCGGTGCATCCACCAGTTTCACGGTGCAGAAGATCGGCGACGTGCAGCTGACGTGGGAGAACGAGGCGCAGCGTGAGGTCGCCGCCGGCAAGAACGAGCTCGAGATCGTCTACCCCCCGGTCAGCATCCGTGCGGAGCCTGCGGTGGCCTGGGTTGACGCAAACGTCACCGATCAAAAGACGGCGTCCTACACCAAGGCCTACCTGAACTACCTGTTCACCGACGCCGCACAAGAGCTGATAGCGCAATACGGTTATCGGCCGATCAAGCCGGCAATTCTGGCGAAATACGGCGACCGGCTGCCCACCCTTGCGCTTTTCCCGATCACCACCACTGCCAACGATTGGAGCGACGCGCGGCAGAAGTTCTTCGGCGACAACGGAATCCTCGACACACTGACAGCGCCGCCACACGTCGCCGTGTCGGTGACATAACGGAAAGACTGGATACAGCGTGGGCGCGGATCGGCGACGTCTGAACTACGACGGGGCGAAAGGGCGGGCTGATGTCATCGCCGGCCTCACCGTCGCCGCCGTCTCGTTCCCCCAGGCGATGGCGTATGCGCTGATCGCCGGCGTGGATCCCAAGTTCGGTGTCTACTCGGCGATCGTGGTGACGGCGGTTGCGTCGATCTTCGGATCGTCCTCGCATTTGATCAACGGTCCGACGAGTGCCATTTCGCTGCTGGTCTTCACCAGCCTGGCGTTCATCGATTCGGAAAACACCACCGAGCTCTTCCAGGCGTTGTTCCTGCTGGGCGCACTCATTGGCGGCATTCAGATCCTGATCGGCCTGTTCAAGCTGGGCAACCTGACCCGCTACATTTCCGAAGCGGTCATCATCGGCTTCATGGCGGCCGCGGCATTTTTGCTTGCCGCGGGTCAGCTGGGCAAGGCGCTGGGCGTCCGCGATAAGGGCGATGGACACATGCAGGTGCTGCACCGGGTATGGCTCACCTTGTTCCACGGCGATCGGATCAACTACCGCGCGGTGACCCTCAGTATCGCGGCGGTGCTGCTGGCCGTCGTGCTGCGCAAGCTCGTGCAACGCTTCCGATGGCCGCAGGTCGACATGCTGGCGGTGTTGGTCATCACGACGCTGATCGCTTATCTTGCGGGCTGGTCGATTCCGGGTCCGGGCGGCCGCACGGCGGTGTCGGTGGCCGGCAACGTTCCCCGCAGCCTGCCCGGTCCGCAGATCCCCGAGGTGCACGCCGACTGGTTGCCGCACCTGTCGACGGGTGCGCTGGCAATCGCCTTCGTCGGCATTATCGAGGCCCTGTCGATCGCCAAAGCCATCGCGCACGAGACCCGACAAAAGATTGACTACAACCGGCAGATCGTCGCCGAAGGCCTGGCCAACCTCGCCGGCGGATTCTTCCAGAGCCTGCCGGGCTCGGGCTCGCTGTCGCGCTCGGCGATCAATTACCAGTCCGGTGCGGCGACAAGGTTTTCCGGGATCGTCTCGGCCGCCACGGTAGCCGTGGCGCTGCTGCTGTTCGCGCCGTTGCTGCGATACGTGCCGCAGCCGGCACTGGCCGGGCTGCTGCTCGTCACCGCCGCGCGGCTCGTCGATTTCAAGCGCCTGTTCTACACGCTCAAAGCATCGCGCTATGACGCGGGTTTGGTGATCATCACGGCGTTTACCGGGGTGGCGATCGATCTGGACAAATCGGTCCTGCTCGGCGTAATTCTGTCGATTCTGTTGTTTGTGCCGCGGGCGGCGAAGCTGAAAGCCAAAGAACTCATCGTCACGCCCGAACGGGTGGTCCGAGAGCGTGTGCCGGGAGATGTCGCGGATCCGGCGATCGTCATTTACGACTTAGAAGGCGAGCTATTCTTCGGGGCGGCACCCGAATTGGACCGCTACCTGACGGCGCTCAGCGGCAGGATCGAGGCCGAAGACGTCAAGTTTGTGATCTTGCGGCTCAAACGCGTGCGTCACCCAGACGTCGTCTGCATCGAGCGTCTCGAGCATTTCCTGCGCGAAGAGACCGCGCACGGCGTAACCGTCTTGTTGGCCGGGGTGCGCCCCGACACGCTCGCGGTCCTGAAAAACGTTGGATTGCAGAGCTGGTTCGCCGCGGAGCACATCTTCCCCGAAGAAGATGAGGAATACTCGGCGACGCTCAAAGCCGTGCGGTACGCGCATACCAAGCTCGCTGCACTGGAATCCAGTGCCCAGCTAGCGCCCCAACAGGCAGACGATCCGGACCTCTACTACCTCGTCTGAGGCTTAGCTCTTCTGGTACGTGGGACTTCCAGCTTTGGCGGCCCCTACGACGCCTCCGTCGACAAGCAGGTCAGTACCGGTGATGAACGTGGCGTCGGGGCCGAGTAGGAATGCGGTGGCCGAGGCGATGTCTTCGGGCGTTCCGATGCGACCGGTCCCGGACATGGCGATCATCGCTCGCATGCCGTCACCGACCGGGGAGGCAAGTTCCTGTTGGCTCATCGGCGTGGAGATGATGCCCGGACTGATCGAGTTGATGCGTGCGCCCCGCCGGCCCCACTGCATGCTGGCAGCGCGGACTCGAATATGGTTGGCCTGCTTGGCGATTGCGTATGCGAAACCCGGATGGCTGAGTTTTTTGACGAAATCAAGCTCTAGTAATTCGCGCGCCGGGGTGTGCGCCAATGCTTGTTCTTGCTCGGCGGGCAGCGTGGGAACCATGTTCCCGGACATACTGGCGATCACGACTCCCGCGCCGCCCGGTGCGATGACTTCGCCGAATTCGTCCAGCATCAGCGCGACGCCGAGCAGGTCGACGGCCAGGATTGCCTCGGCCGAGGCCTGCGACGGAGACAGACCGGCGGTGTGTGCCAGCTGAGTGACGGCGCCCAGTGAGGCCGCGTACTCCGCAAGCCCGTGAACCGATTCCGGTGACGAGACATCGACGTTACGACTTTCGACGTGATGACCGTCCGCCGACATCGATTCGGCCACCGACGCGAGCGTCTGTTCGTTGTAGTCGGCCAACAGCACCGTCTTGCCGGCGCCCAGTCGCCGGGCGATCGCGTGGCCCATCCCGCCCACGCCGATGACCGTCAGCACTTCCGTCACGTCATTTCCTCCGCCCACGCGATATGCCCTTCGAAACCAAGCGAATTCGCCATTTCACGATAGCGGTCGCGGTGGTTTTGATAGCTAGCGTCGTCGTCGCGGGCCTGTGCCTCCCATGCCCGCATCCGCAGTAGCCAGATGTCGTTCATGACGAATCCGGGGTCGGTCGGCACCGCCGCCAGCCGCTCGATGGTGGCCTGCGCCTCCTGCAGGTCGGTCTGCCTCCCTCTGTGCAGCAGTAGCTGGACCAGTGCGGCGTTGGCCCACGCCAGGAAAACCATGTCGCCGCAAGCGTATTCGGCTTCGATGGCCGGGCGCGCCAGTTCGATGGCTCCGTCCAGATCGTCGGTACGGCCTTTCTCGATAGCAAAAAGTACGTCGACCCAACTGGCCGCCAAAAGTGTGAAGCGCTCTTGCAAAGCGGCTTCCCGGGTTGCGGCCAACATCGGGATCGCATCGTTTCGTCGGGCACCGTCATGGGCCAGGAGCACGATGCCGCGCGCGCATCGGGTGCAGGCCAGCGTGGGGATGTCGCCGGATCGCTCCGCAAGCTCGAGCACCTCGGCCGTGTCTTGCAAGGCTGCCGAATCCGGCACCGATATCCCGTTGAGGATCAGCTGGCATTCGAAGAACATCACGATCGCGCGCAAGGGCGGGTTGAACGCGCGGACCATCGTTGTGGCTTGCTCGACATCCTTCGTCCAGCCTCGGTCCCCGAGGTACGACCTTGCGACGCCTTTCAGCATGGTGGCGCCCACCGATGGAGCAGCGAGGATGAAGTTGCCCATTGTGACGTCGCCGTCGGCGAGGTCGATCACTCGGTCTGCCAGTCGCACGGTTTCGGCGAGCTCGCCGCCTGTGAACTTAGCGAGGATCGCGCTGTAGAGCAGCCCAACGGTGAGGTCCGGGTCGCCGATCGACTCGAGCAGGTCGGCGAGTTCGGAAGCCACTTCGGACGCTTCGCGGGTTCGGGCGTGAAGGACCAATGCCGGCAGATACCCGGCCGTCCCCATGACGAGCGACACCTTGTCACCGGCCGCGCTGGCGAGCTCACGCAGTTCGTCGAATCCGGTGTCGGCAATTGTTCCGCCGACCAGCCAGGCGCTGGCGCACAGCAGCGTCCGAGGCGCGATCCGCATCGCCGAGCGGTCGGTGTCGGTATCAGGCAATCGATCCGCGACGTCGCGAGCGTGCCGCCAACTGGCCCTGGCCGCGGCGAGGTCGCGGAGCGTAAGCCACCCGCCTGCGCGCATGTACCAGTTGAACGCTGTGTGCAGGTCTCCCGCGGCTTTGAGGTGTTCGGCGACCAGCGCGGCATTTTCGTCGACCGAGTCCGGCTCGCGCTGTTCGATCGCGGTGGCCAGTCGTCCGTGCAGCTCGGCGCGGTCCGACCTCAGCTGCGATTCATAGGCCACGGCACGAATCAGCGGATGCCGGAACACATATTCGATCTTCGGGGTGAACCCGACCTGGTCGATCAACTCACCAGCGACCAGCTCGTCGAGGACCGGGTCGATACCCAACGCGGTCAGCAGCTCGGGGCTGAACCGGGATCCGATGACCGCGGCGGCGTTCAGTGTGCGCTTGGCCGCCGCGCTGAGCCGGTCGACACGGGCCGCGATGACGGCTTGCAACGTTGCCGGCACCGCGGTGTCGGCGACATTTCCGTGCAGCAGGTAGGCGCCGCGCGTGCCGCGGACCGCGCCGCGCTCGGCGAGGTCGCGCACGATCTCCTCGGCGAAAAACGGGTTGCCGTCGGCGCGTTCGGCGATGACTGCGGCCAGCCCCTGCACCGAGTCATCGGTGCCGACGAGCTCATCGATCAACGCCGTGGTCTGCGTGGGGCTCAGCGGCCGCAGGGCGATCGTCTGCGCGCCGGGGATCGTGGTCAGCGCGCCGCGGTACTCGGGGCGATAGGTGATCAGCACCATCGAGGGCGTCTGTCTGATCACGGCCAGAAAGTCGGCCAGCATCGACTCACTGACCTCGTCGATCCAATGCGCGTCCTCGATCACGTACAGCGCCGGATCGGTTCGCGCCAGCGATGCGGCGTTGACCAGGGCGGTGAGCCGGCGCCGCCGTGCGTCGCCCTCGATGTCGGGCTCCTCGGCGTCGGGATCGGCGATGCCGAGCAGGTCGTCGAGCAGGCGGACATCTTCGGGATCGTCATCGGCAAAGCGGATGCGGAGTTGCGCGCGTGCGGCTTCGGCGTCGAGGCGGTCGACCCCCAGGCTGGCGCGCAACAGGCCCGTCACCGCGTGGAAGGGGACGTCGCTGGCATGGGATTCGCAGTAGGTGGTGAAAACCTGGACACCGCGGTCGTCGGCGATCGCTGCGGCTTCGCGCACGATGCGGCTCTTGCCGATCCCGGGCGGACCCAACACACCGATGACGCAGCCCGCCCCACCGACTGCCTCGTCGAGGATTGCAGCGATGGTGTTGAGTTCCCAGGTGCGCCCCACCAGCGTTGGGTCGCTGCGCGTGTGCTGATCGGCGGTGGTCGCGATCAACCGGTAAGCGGGCACCGGGTCGCTTGCCCCCTTGATGTGCACCATTTCCGGTTCGCTCAGTGCGGCGGCGCCCTCGACCAGCCGCGCGGTGGGCTCGCTGAGCATCACCCCACCCGGCGGCGCGGCCGACTCCATCCGCTGAGCCATCCCGACCTGCTCGCCGATCGCGGTGTAACCCAAAGCACCAGAGCCGATTTCGCCGGCGATCACCTGGCCCGAATTCAGGCCAACCCGCAGCCGCAGGTCGATCCCGTCGCGTTCCGCGACGCCACCGGCCATGCGCTTCGCCTCATCCTGGATGCCCAGCGCCGCCAGACAGGCGCGAAAAGCGTGATCCTCCAAAGCGACTGGCGCACCGAACACCGCCATGATCCCGTCGCCGGTGAATTTGTCCACCGTGCCGCCGTATCGCTGCACCACCGCCGCCGCGCGCTCGACGAGCTCACCCATGATCTCGCGCAACCGCTCCGCACCCACCGCGGCCGCGATGTCCATCGAATGCACCGCATCGGCGAACAGCACCGTCACCTGCTTGTACTCCGCCGACGCCGCCGAAGCCTTAGTCGGCGACCCGCACTCGTCGCAGAACTTCGCGGTGGCGCGCAACTCCGCGCCGCACGTCGCGCAAGCCAATCCTGCCGCCGTCACGCCATCGCCTCTGCCCAGGCGATATGCCCTTCGAAACCAAGCGAATTCGCCATCGCGCGATAGCGGTCGCGGTAGTCGCGATAAGCCAGTTCGTCACCACGCGCCCGCGCCTCCAGCGCCTGCATGCGCAGCAGCCATATCTCATTCACGACGAATCCGGGTTCGGTTGGCACCGCCGCGAGTCGATCGATGGCCGCTTGGGCTTCCTGAAGGTCGGTGTGGTCGCCTCTGCGCAGCAGGGCTTCGATCAGAGCAGCGACGGCCGCCGCGCGAACAACCATCTCGCCGGAGGCGTATTCCGCTTCGATGGCAGCTCGACAGAGTTCGATTGCGCCGTCGAGATCGCCGATGCGGATCTTCTCGTTGGCGAGATGGATGTCGATGAACGCGGAGACCCCCATCGTGAAGCGCTCCTGCAGAGCGGCTTCCCGAGCCGTCGCAAGCAAGGCGATGCCATCGTCGCGTTGGGGACCGCCGTGCATCAGGAGCGTCTTGCCACGCACGTATCGCGCACAACTAAGCGTGAAATCGTGGCCGGATCGTTCTGCGATCTCAAGCACTTCAGCTGTCTCGTCCGAGTCCGCGGCGTCGGGAAGCCACGCTCCATTAGCCGCGATGGAGTACTTGAAGACCAGCAGCACCGCACGCAACGTCAGGTCGATCGCCCGCGCCATCGTCGCGGACTGCTCCACGTCGTCTCGCCATCTTGGGTCGCCGAGGCAGCATCGAGCGCAGCCGCGCAACATGATCGCGCCAACGAGCGGGGATTCGAGTATCAGATTGCCCATAGTGGCGTCGCCGTCGGCCAAGTCGATCGCCCGTTGCGACAAGCGGATGGACTCGACCGTTTCGCCGCACTGGAGTTTGGCGGTGGATGCAGCGTAAAGGAGCCCAACCGTTAATTGTGGGTCTCCGATTGACTCGAGCAGGTCGACGAGTTCGGAAGCCCAGCGCGACGCTTCCTGGAATTGGGCGTGAACGGTCAGTGTCGATACCCACCCAGTCATCCCCATGGCCAGCGACACCTTGTCGCCGGCGACGCTCGCGAGATCACGTAGCTCGTCGAAGCCGGTGTCGGCAAGGCTGCCGCCAGCCATCCAGGCGGTGCCGCACAGCAATGTTCGCGGGGCGATGCGCATCGCGGCGCGTTGCGGATCCGCGCCAGGCAATCGGTCGGCAACGTCTCGCGCGTGCTGCCAACTGGCACGCGCCGCAGCGAGATCGCGATGGGTCAGCCAGGTGCCCGCGCGCATGTGCCAGGCAAACGCAGCGTGCAGATCACCGGCCGCTTCGAGGTGTTCGGCTATCAGCGCGGCGTTTTCATCGGCCGATTCGCGTTGCTCAATCGCGACCGCCAGCCGCCGGTGCAGCTCGGCACGGTCGGACTTCAGCTGTGATTCGTAGGCCACCGTGCGAATCAGCGGATGCCGAAACGCATATTCGACCCGCGGGGTGAACCCGACCTGATCAATCAGCTCACCCTTGAGCAGCTCGTCAACGACCGGGTCGATCCCCAGCGCGGTGACCAAGTCGGGGCCGAACCGCGACCCAATCACCGCCGCGGCACTCAGCGTGCGCTTGGCCGCCACGCTCAGCCGATCCACACGCGCCGCGATCGCCGCCTGCAAAGTGGCCGGCACACTAACGTCCGCGACCTCACCGTCGAGCAGATACGAGCCCTGCGTGCCGCGGATCGCCCCGCGTTCAGACAGGTCGCGCACGATCTCCTCAGCGAAAAACGGGTTCCCGGCCGCGCGTTCGGCGATGACGTCGGTCAGCCCCTGCACCGAGGCGTCCGTGCCGAGTAGCTCACCGATCAGTACCGTGGATTGCGCAGCGTTGAGCGGCCGCAACGCGATCGTCTGCGCACCGGGGATCATGGCCAGCGCGCCATGGTATTCGGGTCGGTAGGTGATCAACACCATCGAGGGAGTTTGCGGGATCACCGCCAGGAAATCAGCCAGCAGCGACTCGCTGACCTCGTCGATCCAATGCGCATCCTCGATCACAAACAATGCCGGCTCACTGCGCGCCAACGAGTCGGCATTGACCAACGCCGTCAGTCGCCGCCGCCGGGCATCAGCCTCGATATTGGGCGGCTCGACGCCCGGATCGCCGATACCGAGCAGATCATCCAGTAGCAGCAGATCTTCCGGGTCGGCACCATCCAGGCGGCCGTGAATCTGGGCCCGAGCCGCCTCGGCGTCGAGGCAGTCCACTCCCAGACCGGCACGCAACAGTCCCGTCACCGCGTGGAACGGGATATCGCTGGTGTGGGATTCGCAGTAGGTGGTGAACACCTTTACGCCACGACTTGCGGCCAGAGCGGCGGCTTCGCGGACGATGCGGCTCTTACCGATACCCGGCGGCCCCAAGACACCGATCACATACCCAGCCCCACCTATGGCCTCGTCGAGGATTCCGGTGATGGTGCTCAGTTCCCAGGTGCGGCCGACCAGCTGCGGGTCGCTGCGCCGGCGATGATCACTGGTCGTCGCGATCAAGCGGTGCGCGGGCACTGGTTCGCGTGCACCCTTGATCTGCACAATTTCCGGTTCGGCCAGCACGACGGCACCCTCGACCAGACGCGCGGTAGACTCGCTGAGCATCACCCCATCCGGCGGTGCCACCGACTCCATCCGCTGAGCCATCCCCACCTGTTCACCGATCGCGGTGTAACCCAAAGCGCCAGAGCCGATTTCGCCGGCGATCACCTGACCCGAATTCAGTCCCACCCGCAACCTCAGGTCCACTCCGTCGCGTCCCGCGACGCCACCCGCCATGCGCTGCGCCTCGTCTTGAATTCCCAGCGCCGCCAGGCACGCACGAAAAGCATGATCCTCCAAGGCAACCGGCGCGCCGAACACCGCCATGATTCCGTCTCCGGTGAACTTGTCCACCGTGCCGCCGTATCGCTGCACCACCGCCGCCGCGCGCTCGACGAGCTCGCCCATGATTTCGCGCAGCCGCTCCGGACCGACCGCAGCGGCGATGTCCATCGAATGCACCGCATCGGCGAACAGCACCGTCACCTGCTTGTACTCGGCCGACGTTGGAGAAGCCGTAGTTGGCGAACCGCACTCGTCGCAGAACTTCGCGGCGGGGCGCAATTCCGTGCCGCACGTCGCGCAGGCGAACCCCGCCGTCGTCACGCCAGCACCACCGATCCGGGGTCGCACAACCCCAGTCGCTAAGAATAGGGGGCTTGCGTGTTAGCTACGCGGCGTATCCAGCAGTCTCTAACGGCTGGTGGGGGTGACCGCCATGACGAATGGCGGTCCCGACGAACGGCGCCCGCATGGTGGCAGCCAGGTGCCGGCGGTTGATGATCAAGGCGGCGACGGCCAGTGCGGCGTAGATGCCGCAGAGCAGCAACCGCCCGTGGGTCGAGTCGATCGGGAACTGGACGAGGAACAATCCCAGCAGCGCCCAGGCCGCGGGTCGGCGGAAGCGCAGCGCCAGGACCAGCGCGACACCCATCAGTGTCTGGGTGGCCGTGAGCAGTACTTCCTCCACCTGACGGGAGTCGAGCGCCAGGGAGAAGCCGCCACCGCCGAGCAGGTGGGCCACCGGCAACGATCCGATCAGCAGCGTCCACTGGTTGACCTTGGAGGAGATCAGCGTGGCGATGGCCGCCGTGCCCTTGCCGCGGGTGGCGAAGATGGTCGCGATGATGAACTCGGGGGCTTCCGAGGCCAGCGGCGCCAACCACTGCACCAGCAGGAACCGATCGATGCCCAGCTCGGTACCGGCGGAAACGAGATTGTTGGCGAACGGCTCGGCGCAGAGCAGGATCACCACGCAAGACGTCGCGAACAGGCCAATGACGGCGATGCGCCGGACGCGGTCGGGTAGTTCCCCGAGGGCGGCGGCGGTACCGATCAGCTCGGGTTCCTCCACGTCACCGCGGCTGAGTTTGTAGAGGTAGAAGCCGAACCAGCCTAGTAGCGCCAACCCCAGCACCAGGTGGATGTGGCCAGTCGCGGGTATGAGGAAAGCGACCACACCGGCGATCAGCAAGAAACCGAGTTCCACCCGGTTGGCCGGTTCCAGCGCCAACCCGGTGGCCTTACCCCCACCCATCTTGCGCGTCACGACAATGCTGACCAGCACCACGACCGGCCAGCCCAGCCCCATCAAGAGCCGGTTGGATCCGGTCATGTTGGCCGCCGCGTATTGCGTGTAGTCCGGTGCGTGGCCGGATACATACGCGTAGTACAGGTCGACGGCGTATTCGGGCAGCACCGCGACCACCGCGAGTATTGCGATCGCGAGGCCTCCGGAAACGTCGATCTGCGCGGCCTCGGCGGCCCACGCCAGCAGGAAGCTGGCGGCCACCACCGCGGCCCCGTAGATCAGCAGGGCGGCAATCGCGTCTGGATGCAGGCCGGCGACCCGGACCACCAGTGCCGGGACGATGAATGCGCCGGTGAGCAGCGCCGAGCGGGTCAGCCGGCGCCACGGCGCGCGAGCCGCCGTCGGGACCGGGGTCACGGGGCTGTCTATGGCAAGCATCATCATTTCGTCTAAAAGGTACCTGCTCAATCCGCATCCAGCAACGTTGGGGGCCGACAAAGTGGCGGGATCCAACGCCCCGTCTTTGCTGGTCAGACTATGCAATTCTGAAAGTTAGGGCTGACCAACTTCAAACTTTGGCAAACCTTCTGCGGTTAGCCAACCAGATCAGTCGGGCGCCTTCATCGCCGCCGCGGCGGCTTGTGCGAAGAGTTCGACGGTCTGCTTGCGGGTCAGGGAACCTGTCAGTTGCTCGGCGGCGCGCATGACGTCGCCCACGAACCAGGTCGGGCCATTGGTCAGATTTTCGAAAGCCTCGGCGATCACGTCGTCCACGGCGCCGGCGCCCTCCGGCACCTCGTCGGGTGAGCTGATCTGGCCACGGCTGTGTTCGAGCTCCCGCAAAGCTCGCGTGTTGGTCTTGCCCAGGATGAGGCCCAGCACGTCGACACCCTTGTCGTGCAGTTCGGACCAGAGCGCTTCGGCGAACACCATGTCAAACGCCTTGGAGGCGCCGTAGGCGACCATGTTGGGTCCGCCGGCCAGCCCGGCGCCGGAGGAGAAGATGACGATTCCACCGCTGCCTCGCTGGACCATTGCAGAAGCGAAGTGGTGGCACAGCTGCATCGGCACCATGCAGTTGCGTCGCACTATCGCTTCGGCGGCTGTGATCGAGTTGGCCAGGAACGGCCGGTAATCCGGGTCGGCGCCGGCGCAATACACCAGGAATCCGATCTCCAGGTCGCCGGTGGCCTCGGCGATTGCCGCCGCTGCGTCCGGCAGCGCGAGATCGATAGCGAGAGTGCGGGTTTGGGCGGATGTCCTGGATTCGATCTCGGCCGCAACCTGATCGAGCGCCTGTTGCCGGCGCGCCAGCAGCACAATGTTGACGCCGCGCTCGGCAAGCCCCTCGGCGAAGGCGGCACCCAGGCCGTCTGAGGCGCCGGCGACGAGTGCCCACGGACCATACTTGCCTGCGAATGTCACGGGCACTCCTTATGTTTCGCCGACGGTCGTCAGGCGCACCTGGGTGTACCGGCGCCGCGCGATGCGCCACCCACCGTCGGTGCGGACGATCTCGTCGTCGTAGAAACCGAGGGCGTTGACGCCGGATTTGTTATCGCCGGCCATGATCAGGCCGTCGATGTAGGTGCGCGCCTCGGCCCTGTCGCCGTCGACCGTGATGGCCTGATTGCTGAGCCGATGCATTGTGTGCCCCGCCAGTGCGTGGACCTGCTCCATGAATTCCGCGACGGCGTCGACCCCTTTCCATGATCCGATCACGCCGTAATCGAGCTCGCAGTCATCGGTGAATACGGTGCGGAAGAGCGACCAGTCGCGTCGGTCGATTCCGGTGGCGTAGCGCACCAGCATCTCGGTGATGTCTTGGCGGTCTTCCCGTTCGGTCATGCCACGTCTCCGTTGGGATGGACGACGATCCGCGGCGGGCCGTCGGACCTGCGCGCGAGGTCGAGCGCGTCGGGCACTTCGTCGAGGGTGATGATCTTGCCGACGATGGGTAGCGGATCCAGCCGTCCCGCCGCGATGGCCGCGAGCGTTCCGTACCAATCCTGTAGATGTGGCCCGCCGCCGAATTGGATTGTGACGCCTTGACGAGTGGCGGTGGTGATATCCAGCGTGTCGCCCGTGTACCAGCCCCCCGCACAGTAAATCCGGGTGGCCATCTCGGCGGACTCGACGATGTTCTGGATGAGGCCGGGGGCGCCAACGCACTCGAACACCACAGCCGGTCCCGGCAACCCGCGTTCGGCGCGAACCTCCCGGAACGCGTCGAAGGCGGACTTCTCGGCGGGGTTGACCACGACGTGGGCGCCGAAGCTGTCGCGGGCCAGCGCGCGGCGCTCGGACTTGAAGTCCGCCACGATGATCGGCTCGACGCGGCGGCTGGCCAGGGCCGCAACGGCCGAGAGTCCGATCGCTCCCGCGCCGATGACGATGGCGATCTCGCCCGGTTGGATCTGTGCCGAGCGGACGTAGAACTCGCCGACGGCGAACGCGTCGGTCAGCGCGGCGGCATCGCTGGAGACGTCACCCGAGACCAGCTGGGTCGCCGCTTCCGAAACCACCAGCAGCTCACCGAAACTGCCTTGCGCTTCCGGGTGCTGACCGATGATCCGCGTGCCGCCGGCACCGCCGTCCACCAGGCGCACCGGCATCGCCGTCACCCGTGAGCCGACCGGGAACTGATCGGTGCAGCCGGGTCCATGCCCGATGACTTCGCCGACGAACTCGTGGCCGAGCACGATGTCGCGGCCCGTGTCGTAGAGCGAGCGACCGGTCGGATCGTCGATGGCGAGCTCCGGGTGGTCCATGAAGTGCACGTCCGACGCGCAGATCGCGGTGCTCAATGTCTTCAGCAACAGCTCACCCGTCCCGGGCGCTGGGTCCGGTGTCTCGCGGACCTGAAGTTGGCCATCCCTTAATACCACAGCACGCAATTCGTCAACCTCATTTATTTTCTCGAATAATCGATATAAAATCTCGAGTGTTCGCTGTAACTCTAGGAATCTCGTTGTGAAGGAGTCAAGCCATTCGCGGATCGCCCTCGGCGCCGACCGCCCGGGTACTCGACGTTGTCGAACTCCTGGCACGGTCCGGAAATATGCGGTTGCGATTCTCCGACGTCGTGCGCGAACTCGATCTCACTCAGGCGACGGCGCACGCGATCCTGAAGACGCTGTGTGACCGTGGATGGGCCAGCCGCGATCCGGTCGCCAAGACTTTTGCTCTTGGCCCCGCGCTCGCCGTGGTGGCCGCGCGGATGGACATGGCTCGTCCACTTGCGCATGCCGCCCGTTCCGCGGCGCTCAGACTCTTCCGCGAGGTCGGCTACGCCGGCTCTGTGGTCGAGCGATTCGGTGATTCGTTGGTGGTCACAGCATTCGAGGGTGACCCCGCCAGCCAGCCGGCGGGAATACCGGGTGATCGCATTCCGTATGCCCCACCGTTCGGCGTCGCACTCGCCGCCTGGGACACCGACGAGGAACAACGGGCATGGATCCGCTGCGGTGCGGGCAGCGACGCTGATCGCGCACAGCGCCTCGAACGCGTATTGGCGCACACGCGCGAGCGCGGATACGACGTCGACTGGACAACGCCTGCGCTGGCGCAGGCCGTCCAGGTGGTCGGCACGTTGGATAGCGACCAGATGCCCACTCCGGTGCGTCAGATCTTGGAGCAGTTACTCGCCGAGTTCACCACCATCGGCTTTCTCTCCGATGACAACCCCGGTCGCCGGAAACAGCCCGTGGTGACCATCGCCGCACCGGTTTTCGACCATCGTCATCAAGTTGCCCTGATGCTGGCCGTGCATCCGCTGTGCCCCCTGAGCGCGCGGCAGATCCAGGTCATCGGGAAGCACCTCACCGATGAAACGACGGCAATCAGCGCATCTCAGCAGCATCCCGACGCGGCGAATCGCGCTGCGATTTAGGCTCGGTGCATGGAACTGCGGCAACTGCGCTACTTCGTAGCCGTCGCCGAGGAGCTGCATTTCGGCCGCGCCGCGCAACGGGTACACATCTCCGGACCGGCTTTGTCGCAACAGATCATCGCGCTGGAGCGCGAACTGGGGACCGACTTGTTCGCGCGGGATCGGCGCAGCGTCCGGCTGAGCGAAGCCGGACGCTCTTTGCTGCCAGACGCGCGCAGGATCCTGTCCCTGACCGACGACGCCAAGCGCCGGCTCCAGCGGGCAGCCGCGTCGAGCACTCCGGTGCGTTTGGGTTACGTCAGCTGGCTGCCGGATGACATCAATACGTTGGTCGGACCCGCAGTGGCGCTGCGTATCGACGAATGGGTGCTGCCGTCGCACGCGCAGGCCGACCGCGTCGCCGAGGGCACCCTCGACGTCGCGCTGGCATGGATCACCGCCGCGAACGCCAGGGAGCACGGACTGACCGCGCATCTGCTACGCCCCGAACCGTTGCACGCCGTCGTGCCCGGCGTGAGCTCGACGGAACCCATTGCAGCACAACGAGTTAAGGTGCTCGTCGACGCGGACGAGTCGGCGTGGTCGTCATGGAATCGGTTCGCCGAAGAGTTCGCCGCCGACACCGGTGCCCGCGTCGTCAGGATCGACGACGGCGGCATCACCGGTGATGCGTTCTACGTGCACGTGCGCAAGCTCGGCGCTGCTGTGCTCGCCTCGCCGAAGCGTCATACGGCGGTGACCCCGCCGAGTTTGGGGCAGCGACCCATCGCCGAACCGGTTCCGCTGTGGACATGGTCGTTGTTGCATCGCCAAGACGATGACCGGGTCAGTGTGCGGCGCGTCGTGGACTCACTGCTGGCTGCCGCCCGCGGCCACGACTGGTTGTCCCCTCCCGCCGAGCGATGGTGGCTCCCGTCCGATGATCCGCACCGAGGCGTGCTGGCTTCGGGTCCCGGCGTGCAGTAAGAAGTCAAGCCGAGCACAGGTAGGCATTTAGTCCTGGACGCGTGCCCGATTTCGCGCTTGAGTCGCAAGTAGTGTTGCTCGGAAGGACGAAAAGTGATGTCACGTAACTTTGTTGTGGACGATCTTGGGGGCTTCGTCGTCGGCGCGGGGCCGGCGGACCTGGCCGGGCGGTCGCGGGCAATGCTGAAACGCAACGTGCTGGACAGCATCGCCTGCGCCGTCGGTTCCCTGGACGGTGAGCTCATCGGTACGCTCCGCGAGCACGCCGAGCAGTTCGGCGGCCGTCCGACAGCAACATTTGTCGGTGGCGGGCGGGCTTCGGTGGATCAGGCCGCGTTTTTCAACACGGTGCTGGTGCGTTACCCCGATCTGCTCGACACCTATCTGACCGTGGGCGGGTTGTGCCATCCCGCCGACAACGTCGGTGCGGTCCTGGCCGTAGCCGAGCACGTCAACGCCAGCGGCGCGGATTTCCTGCTGGCCCTGGCGATCGCCTACGAGATCCAATGCCGGTTCAGCGCACAGGTTCCCGTGATGACGCGCGGGCTCAATCACGCACTGCAGCTGTCGATGTCGGTGGCGGCGGGATCGGCAAAGCTGCTCGGGTTGGACGCCGAACAGACCGCCAACGCGATCGCGACGTCCGCGGCCGACAACGTGTCGCTTGCTGGAGTGCACGCTGAACCGGTTTCGAATTGGAAGGGCATCTCGCCTGCCATCACCGGAATGCGCGCGGTCTATACGACGATGTTGGCCGGCCGTGGCGTGACCGGGCCCAAGTCGCTGTTCGAAGGCCCGCATGGTTTGGTGCAGCTCTTCGATCAGCAAATCGATTTCCACACCGCCGACCGGGGACTCACCGCGGTCGAACAGACCTACCTCAAGCAATACTGCTCACTCATCCACGGGCAGGCCATCATCGACGCGGTCCTGGCAATTCGCACCGAGAACAATCTCGGTGGCGACGATGTCGCGCGGGTGGCCCTGGAGGTCTTTCAGGGCGCCTATGACTTCGCCGGTGGGGGAGCATACGGCGACAAGGATCATCCGTGGACCAAGGAACAAGCCGATTACAACCTCAAGTACCTGAGCGCGGTCGCGCTCCTCGACGGCGCCGTGGGACCCGAACAGCTTGAAACCGAACGCGTCCGGCGCAGCGACGTCCAGGACCTGCTGGCACGGGTCGACGTCAAGCCCGCGGCCGACCTGACCGCGGATTACCCGCAACGTACAGCCGCCCGTGTGCATGTGGTGACCCGCGACGGGCGGGAATTCAGCCGCGAGGAGTCCGATTACGAGGGCTCACCCACCCGGCCGATGTCGTGGGAACGTGTCGTGGAGAAGTTCCACTGGCTTGCTGAGCCGTTCTGCGACGAAACGTTGCGCGCCGACATCATCGCCGCGGTCGAACACATCGACGAGATCCCCGTCGCCGAACTGGCCGGACTGCTGGGCGCGGCGAGTCCCGCCGCCCAACGCCCCCGCAGCAGGCTCCGGCTCTGAAGACCTGACCTGCGCAGCGCGTCCCCTTGCGTGGCCGGCCATCTGCATTGAATGATCGGCCATGCGCAAAGATCGCGGTAGCAACCGGTGGGAGCTCGTCACCTGCGCCCTTGGCGGGCACATCACCTATGCGCCCGACGAGGAGGCACTCGCCGACCGGCTCAGCGGCAAAACGGGGCTGGGCGAAGTGTGGCGCTGCCTGCGCTGCGGAGAGTTCGTCCTCGGTGAGCCACACGCACGCGGCCACGCCGAAGACGCGCCGATGATCATGCGCGGCAAGGCTTTACGTCAGGCGATCATCATTCGTGTGCTCGCTGTCGAACGCTTGTTCCGGGCGGTGGTGATCGCGCTGGCGGCGTATGCGGTGTGGAAGTTTCGCGGTACGCGGGGGGCCATCCAGGCCACCCTCGACCGCGACCTGCCGATCTTCCGCGCTGCCGGATTCAAGGTCGATCAGATGACGGTGGTGCACGAGCTGGAAAAGGCACTGGCCGCCAAACCGTCCACATTGGCAATGATCACGCTGATGCTGAGTGCCTACGCATTACTGGAGGTCGTCGAAGGCGTCGGCCTGTGGTTGCTGAAACGCTGGGGCGAGTACTTCGCGGTAATCGCCACCTCGGTCTTCTTGCCGTTGGAGATCCACGACCTGGCCAAAGGCATCACGATGACCCGCGTGGTGACCTTCACCATCAATATCGCCGCGGTGATCTATCTAGTGGTGTCGAAACGGTTGTTCGGTGTGCGGGGCGGCCGCAAAGCCTACGACGAGGAACGGCGCGGCGAGCAGCTGCTCGACGTCGAGCGCGCCGCCATGACGACCTGACACCCCGCCCCGTCAAGCGGGGGGCTGTTTTGGAGAGATGAAAATGCCCTCCGCTTCAACTGTCGGGCCCTCGTCGTCGGCGATATGGCCGGTGGAGAACGTTTTGACGCCATCGATGCGCTCGACATGAGCCTCCGCGCGCAACGATCGTCCAAGCGCTGTCTTGCGCAGGTAACGCAGGATGAGGGTGCCGGTGTAGGCGGGTCGAAGCGGCTGGTGTGCGGTCGCGCCCAGCACGTGGTCGAGGATCAGCGAGCACACGCCGCCGTGGACGTGGCCCGGTGGGCCTTCGTAGGCTGGGCCGAGAACGAACTCTGACCACACAAGTCCGTCGGGGTCGTGATGTATCACCAGGGGCGGCGCGACCGGATTGCGCAGGCCAACCACGACGTTGCCCCAGGCAATGGTCTCGCCGTCGGGCGTGCGCTGCACGCCGAACGATCCGGGTTGCAGCGAAGCGCTCAATTCCTCCGCGGCACTGTCGATCTTGGACTTCGCTGCTGCGACAGTCGTGGGGTCGGCCGCGGTGCGGATGCTGATGTCGATGAGTCGGCGGACTGATTCGACCAGCGGCCCGTACACCGTCGCGAGTCGGCTGAAGTCGTTCGACGGCCATTCTTCTGACACCTCCGCAACCTAACAGTGCGTGCTGTGTGATCGGCACCTCACTGCGGCTCAGTCGCCCGCCGGCGATCCCGAGAGGCCCCTCGTCAACAAGGCAAGGGCATCGGGATTACCGTCCAGGACACGGCTGGTGCGTGTGGTGATCTGCCACCGCTCGTCGATCCGCCGCAGTGCGAAATGATGCGCGGTGGCTCGCCACACGCGATAACCCTGGACGTCACGGGCGTCGCGGACGAGCACCAGGGATTCGCAGACGGCCACCGCCGAATCGCCGGTGACCGTCACGACGCACGGTCCGAGGAAGTGACAGCATCCCTTGGCGACCAACTTTTGGTGGGCTTCCGAGCTAATCATGGCGTGCACGTCCGCTCGGCTTTCCATGCGCCAGCCGTCGACGTCATAGACGCCGTCAGTCGCCCACAGGCGTGCGGCGGCATCCGGATCCCCGGCGTCGACCGCCGGACCATATGCCGCGATCAACTGCCTGATATCGCGGTCGTCTTCGAGTCGGCGCAGGCGGGCTGCCAAGTCGTCGAATTCGGGGTCGGTCACGGTCGTCCTCCCTATCGTTGGGTGGCGCCCGCATCGACGGGCAGGGTTACTGCGGTGATGTAGCGCGCCTCGTCAGAGGCCAGAAACAGCGTCGCGTTGGCGACATCCACCGCATCCACCCACGGCACCCCAAGCATGTTCATGCATCCGGCCGCCTCGGCGAATTCGGCTCGCGATGGCGGTCGGTCCAGGTCCGGGCGAAACGCGCTGCTGACGGCGTCGTTCTGGATCATCGGGGTATCAACATTGGTCGGATGAACGCAGTTCCCCCGAACATTGTGTGGGGCAAGCTCATTGGCGAGGCTGCGCATCAGGCCCACCACGCCATGCTTGGCGGCGGTGTAATGCGCGACGCCGACCAACCCGCGCAGCCCGGCGATGGAATTGGTCAGGATCATTGCGCCGGCACCACGCGCGATCAGATGCGGCGCACCGGCCCGGCACGTGTGCCATACGCCGGTGAGATTGACATCCAGCATGGTGCGCCAGGCATTTTCGCCCAGATCAACCGCCATTCCCCGCGACGTGATCCCGGCGGTCGCGCACACCACGTCGAGCCCGCCGAACCGCTGCACACCACGGTCGGCTGCGGCCTGAACACCCGCGAGGTCGCGCACGTCGACGATCTCCGTGTGCACCCGCCCGCCGGCCTCGGTGACCAACGAGGCGGTGCGGTCAAGGTCGGCCGCCGTGCTGTGTGGGATCACCACGGTGTCGACCCGGCCGCACACGTCGAGCGCCACAACATCGGCGCCCTCCTGGGCGAACCGCACGGCCTGCGCGCGCCCGATCCCGCGCGCCGCGCCGGTGATCAAGGCGACCTTGCCTTTTAGCCGCCCGCTGGGCCGTGCGCTCACGTTGTCTTCTGTGTCAGGCCGGCGTCGACGACCAGCTGGATTCCGGTGATGTAGCGGGCCTGATCGGAGGCCAAGAACACCACGGCGTTGGCCACGTCGACGGGCTCCACCCACGGCACCGGTAGCAGGTTGCGCGCCTGGAGCACCTCGGCGGCATCGGCCGCCGTCGGGTTATCCAGATCGGGCCGCAGGCGCCGGAACATCGCCTCGTTCAGCACCATCGGGGTCGCCACCGGTCCGGGATGCACGGTGTTGACCCGAATGCCGCGCGCTCCCAGCTCGTTGGCGAGCGTGCGCGCCAACCCCACCACCGCGTGCTTGCTCGCCGTGTAGTGGGCCGCGTTGGCGGTGCCGCGAATACCGTTGGTGGAGCTGATGATAATCACGGATCCGCCGCGGGAATCAATGTGTGGCACGGCCGCTTTGACCGCGTGCCAGACCCCGGTGAGGTTGATGTCGAGCGTGCGCTGCCAGTCCCGCGGGTCGATTTCCCACGTGGGCGCACCGGGTATGTGGATTCCGGCGTTGGCGACGACGACGTCCAGCCGGCCCAATTCGGCGACGCCTGCGTCGACCGCGGCCGTCATTCCGTCGTGGTCGCTGACGTCGGCCAGCCCCGTCGCACAACGCCGACCCCGGTGCTCGACCTCGCTTGCTAGAGATCGCAACTCGTCGGCGGCCACCGGTGCGGCGAGCGCGATTACATCCGCACGCTCGTCGGCGAATCGTGCGCAGTGCACGCGTCCGGTGCCCCGGGCGGCGCCGGTGACCACCACGACCTTGCCGAGCAGGCCGGTCATCACGGAGTCTTGACGAGGTCGAAGCCCTTGTACCCGGCGTCGGCGGCCTCGGCGCAGATGTCGTTGTACACCGCGAATCCGCCGATGAACAGCATGAAGACCCTGGGCTTTCCGGGCACATTGGCGCCCAGGTACCAAGAGTTCGCCTTGGTGAACAGCGACGCGTCGGCTCGCCGGGCGAGTTCGGCGACCCAGCCGTCCACCGCGTCGCGGGTTGGTTCCATCGCCGCGTAGCCGTGGTCGTCGAGGTAGGCGATCGCGTCGGCGATCCAGTTCACGTGGGCCTCGGCGTGCAGCACCATGTTCGCCAGGACCGCGGGCGCGCCGGGGCCCGAAATCAGGAACAGGTTGGGGAAGCCGTCGACGCCCAGCCCGAGGTAGGTGCGCGGGCCGTGCTCCCAATCGTCGCGCAGCCGCGCACCCCCTCGGCCGGCGATGTCGATATTGGCCAGCGCGCCGGTCAGCGCGTCGAAACCCGTTGCGAAAACAATAGTGTCGAGGTCGTAGTGGACACCCGCGGTGTTGATCCCGGAGGCGTCGACGGATGCGATCGGGGTAGCGCGCACGCTGATCAGTGACACGTTGGGCCTGTTGAAGGTCTGAAAGTAGTTGCTGTCCGTGCAGATTCGTTTGGTTCCGATGGGGTGGTCGGTGGGAATCAGCAGGTCGGCGATCGCCGGATCGTCGATGACCGCCCGGATCTTGTCCTCGTAGAACTTGCGGGCCTCGTCGTTGGCTGTCACGTCGGTCAGCTGGTCGGGGAATGTCTTGGAATACAGCACACCGCCCAGCTGCCAGCGCCTTTCGAATGCCGCGCGACGCTCCTCGGGCGTGAACTCCATGGTCGGCTTGGGCGCGGTGATGTGCGGTGATCCGCCGCCGCTGCGCCACGACAGCCGGCGGCGCTCGGCGTAGCCGGCCTTGATCTCGTCGAGCTCCTCGGTGGAGAACGGTCTATTACCCGCCGGGATGCTGAAGTTGGGGGTGCGCTGGAAGACATACAGGTGCGCGGCCTGCTCGGCGATGATCGGAATCGTTTGGATGCCAGAGGATCCGGTGCCGATGACCGCCACCCGCTTGCCGGTGAAGTCGACATTGCGGTGGGGCCAGTTGGCGGTGTGGTAGACCTCGCCGGCGAACGTGTCCAGGCCGGGGAAGTTCGGGGTCATCGCGGCCGACAGCGGCCCGGTCGCCATCAGGCAGAACCGCGCCGTGAGCACCTCACCACCGTCGGTGGTGACCGTCCAGCGCAGCGTCGACTCGTTTAGCACGGCCGATACGACCCGGGTGTTGAATGTGATGTCGCGGCGCAGGTCGAGCCGATCGGCGACCCAGTTCAGATAGCTGAGGATCTCGGCTTGGGTGGCGTACTTCTCGGTCCAGTTCCAGTCCTGCTGCAGTTCGTCGGAGAACGAGTAGCAGTAGTCGACGCTTTCGACGTCACAGCGGGCGCCCGGATACCGGTTGTAGTACCAGGTGCCGCCCAGCTCCGGTGCGGCCTCGATCACCCGGACCGACAGCCCTTGCGTGCGCAGCTTGTGCAGCGCGTACAGACCGGCGAATCCGGCGCCCACCACCAGCGCGTCCAGAACCTGATCGCCGTCGTTCTTCACAAGAGTCACGGTAGGTCCTCCGTCATGTCGAGCCCAGCCCCCGTCCCGGTCAACGGGCGACTGCGCGGCCGGTGCTAGTACTCGGCTCGATATTTGATGACACTTATCTCCGTGCTGCCGACCGGTGACATGGCGAGGTCCGGTTTGACGCGCCGGCGCTTTATCGGGGCTACGGCGCTCGCGGCAGCCTTCGCGGCGATGCCGCCCCACGTGCGGCGCGCGATCGCCGACCCGGTTCCGCCTCAGGCGATCGAACACGTCGTGCTGCTGATGCAGGAGAATCGCTCGTTCGACCACTATTTCGGCACCATGGCCGGTGTGCGCGGCTTCGGCGATCCGAACGCGATTCGGTTGCCCAACGGTGCGTCGGTGTTCGAACAGCCCGACCCGGAGAATCCGGATGGACACACGCTGCCGTTTCATTTGGACACCTACACCAACAGCGTGCAGAAAATCCCGTCCACCTCACACGCCTGGTCGGTGCAGCACGAAGCGCTCAACGGCGGTCGGATGGACCGCTGGCTTCCCGCCCACCGCGCGGCGGACGGGGTCAACGGGCCGTACGTGATGAGTTACTACGAGCGCGCAGACATCCCGTTTCACTTTGCCCTCGCCGACGCCTTCACCCTGTGCGATGCCTACCACTGCTCGGTGCTCGGCCCGACGTGGCCCAACCGCATGATGTGGATGACCGGCACTGTCGATCCGACGGGGGCCCATGGCGGACCGGTCATCGCGAACAACGAGGGAGATTACTCCTGGACGACCTATCCCGAGCGGTTGCAAAAGGCCGGGGTCAGCTGGAAGGTCTACAACGAGATCGACGACTACGGGCTCAACATTCTCGGACAGTTCAGCGAGTACAAGCGGGCACCGAAAGATTCCCCGCTGTACCGCAACGGCATTGCCACCTGTGAGATCGGGCAGTTCGAGAAGGATGCCAGTGATGGCCGGTTGCCGGCTGTGTCCTGGATAATGCCCAACGCCAGCGCCAGCGAACACCCCGACTACCGGCCCGCGGACGGCGCGAAGTTCATCGCCGACCGCATCAACGCCGTCGCCGCGAATCCGCTGCTATGGGCGAAGACCGTTTTCATCATCACCTACGACGAGAACGACGGGCTGTTCGACCACGTGGTGCCGCCGTTGCCGCCCGACGGCACACCTGACGAATTCGCCGGCGGCAAGCCGATCGGCGGCGGCTACCGAGTGCCGTGCTTCGTCGTCTCGCCATGGACGGTCGGTGGCTGGGTAGCGACCGAGCGCTTCGATCACACCTCCTGCCTACGCATTCTGGAATGGTTCACCGGTGTGCGTGAGCCCAATATCTCGGCGTGGCGCCGAAGCGCCTTCGGCGATCTGACCTCCGCTCTGCGCCTAAGCCAACCGCCGAGCACGCATCCCACGCAGTTTCCGGGCGTGGACCAGGAGGTCCGCCGCGCCGGCGCGACCGATCAGTTGCCCAAACCGGTGGTCCCGCCCAGCCCACAGACCCGGCCCGGTCAGACGCCGGGGACCAAATCGCAAATCCCGTGACCCGCGCTCAGCTGGGACCGCCGCCGCGCGCGTATCACGTTCCGGGCCAAAGCAAAATGCCAGAGGAAATGTCAAAGGAAATAGCGCCTCCCTACCCTCGCGCCTGCGCGTGGCACGAATTCTGCTCGATTTCGGTCCGCTCACCGGGATCGCCGGCGAGTCGCGGCGCGGACTGCTGTAGACCATAACCAAGCCCACACACGTAAGGACGACAGTATGAGCGAACGCGTTATCGACCGGGTAACGGAGATGGCCGGTCAGTTGCGTGAGCAGGCGGCCGAAGCCGAGAAGATCGGTCGGCTCACCGACGACACCGTCAAGATGATGAAAGGGGCCGGCCTGATCCGGCTGCTGCAGACCAAGAGCTACCGAGGATTTGAGGTCCACCCGCGCGAGTGGGCGGAGACGGTCATGGCCACCGCGGCACTGGATCCTGCTGCCGGCTGGATCGTCGGTGTGGTCGGCGTGCACCCCTACCAGTTGGCCTATGCCGATCCGAAGGTGCCCGCCGAGATCTGGGCCGACGACGCCGACACCTGGATGGCCTCCCCGTACGCGCCACAGGGTGTTGCCAAGCCCGTCGACGGCGGCTACATCTTCAACGGCCGCTGGCAGTTCAGCTCGGGCACCGACCACTGCGACTGGATCATCCTGGGCGCTTTCCTGGGCGACGCCGAGGGCAAACCGGTGATGCCTCCCCAGATGCTGCACATGATCCTGCCGCGCAAGGACTACGAGATCGTCGAGGACTCATGGAACGTCGTGGGGCTACGCGGAACCGGCTCAAAGGACGTCACCGTCAAGGACGCGTTTGTCCCCAGCTACCGGACCATGGACGCGACGAAGGTGATGGACGGCACCGCCCAGCGAGAGGCCGGCATGACCGAGCCGCTGTACCTGATGCCGTGGTCGACGATGTTCCCGCTTGGCATCTCCGCGGCGACCATCGGCATCGCGGAGGGAGCGCTCGCAGCGCACCTGGACTATCAGCGGGAGCGTGTGGGCGCCACCGGAACCGCGATCAAGGACGATCCTTACGTCATGTACGCCATCGGCGAGGCGGCGGCGGACATCAATGCCGCCCGCCAGGAGCTGCTGTCCAACGCCGAGCGCATCTACGACATGGTCGCCGCAGGCAAGGAGGTGTCGTTCGAGGACCGCGCGGCCGGTCGCCGTACCCAGGTCCGCGCGGTGTGGCGCGCGGTGTCGGCAGTGGACGAGATCTTCGCCCGCTCGGGCGGCAACGCGGCACGGATGGATAAGCCGCTGCAGCGGTACTGGCGTGACGTGCACGTCGGCCATCTGCATGCCATCCACGTCCCCGGCACCACCTACCACGCGTCTGCGCTGAGTTCGCTCGGCATCGATCCGCCGCAGGGTCCGCTGCGGGCTCTGATCTAGTGGCGAACTAGGAGAGCGGAAGTGAGCTACCTGAAAAGTCTTGGCTACATTACCGTTTCGACCAACAACATCGACCGCTGGCAACAGTTCGCCTTCGGCGTCCTGGGTTTCGCCGAGGGCAAAGGACCGGACCCGTCCGCCTTGTACCTGCGGATGGACGAGCGCGCGGCCCGGCTCATAGTCGTCCCCGGCGAGACCGACCGGGTGCTTGCCGTCGGCTGGGAAGTGCGCGACCATCCGGCGCTGCGGCGGGTCAAAGCGGCCCTCGACGGCGCCGGGGTGCCGTTCAAGCAGCTGTCCGTCGAAGAGGCCGAGGCACGCCGCGTCGAAGAGGCGATCACCTTCGCGGACCCGGCCGGCACCACGCTCGAGGTATTTCACGGCGCGGTGCTGGACCACAGCCCGGTGATCACCCCGTTCGGAGCGAAATTCGTCACCGGCGATCAGGGCATGGGCCATGTCGTCGTGCCGGCCACCGATCCCAACGGCCTGTTCGACTTCTACACCGACGTACTCGGTTTCCGTTCCCGCGGCGCGTTCCGGGTGCCGTTGCCGAAGGAGTTCGGCCCGGTGCGGGTGCGCTTCCTCGGCATCAACGAGCGCCACCACAGCCTGGCGATCGTTCCGGCCGCGCATCAGCGCGACCCGCGCCTGGTCCACATCATGGTGGAGGTCGACACCCTCGACGTCGTGGGTCAGGCGTTGGACCGGGTCAACGCCGAGGGCTTCCAGCTGTCGTCCACCCTGGGGCGGCACACCAACGACAAGATGATCTCGTTCTACGTCCGCGCACCCGGCGACTGGGACATCGAGTTCGGCACCGACGGCATGCGGGTTGACGAAACCTATTACACCGCAGAGGAAATCACGGCCGACAGTTATTGGGGTCATCAGTGGGTCGGCGACATGCCCGCGGCGATGCGACTATGACACCCGACACCGACGTCAGACCCGTCCCGGCCGCGTCTATCACCTCATGGGACGACGAGGCCGACGTCGTCATCGCCGGCTACGGGGTCGCCGGCGCCGCCGCGGCGGTGGAAGCGACCCGCGCCGGCGCCGACGTCCTGGTCGCAGAACGCACCGGATCCTGGGGCGGCGCGGCGGCGATGGCGGGCGGATTCATCTACCTCGGCGGTGGCACCGCGCTGCAAAAGGCTTGCGGCTTCGCTGATTCTGTTGACAACATGGCGGCGTTCCTTAAGGTCGCGATGGGTCCCGGTGCCGACGACAACCGGATCGCCGATTACTGCGCCGGCAGCGTCGCGCACTTCGACTGGCTCGTTGGCTGCGGTGTTCGGTTCAAGGCGGAATTCTTCTCCGAGCCCGGTTGGGAACCGATGGGCGACCAGGGATTGATGTACAGCGGCGGCGAAAACGCATACCCGTTCAACACAATTGCCACCCCCGCCCCGCGCGGGCATGTCCCACAGATGCAGAACAAGAAGCAAGGCGAAGCCAGCGCCGGCTACATGTTGATGAAGCCGCTCGTCGAAACGGCCACAGCGGCCGGCGGGCGGGCGCTGTACGACGTGCGCGTCCAGTCGCTGATCGTGGAATCCGACGGCAAGGTGGTTGGCCTGCGCGCTCGCCGGTACGGCACCGAGATGGCGATTCGGGCGCGCACCGGAGTCGTGCTCGCGACGGGCAGCTTCGCCTACAACGACTCGATGGTGGCGCAGTACGCTCCCCGGATCGCCGGACGGCCGGCCGCGTCGATCGAGCAGCACGACGGGCAGTCGATCCGGATGGCGCAGGCGCTGGGCGCCGACCTGGCCCACATGGACGCCACCGAGGTGGCGATCTTCATCGACCCCCAGCAGCTGGTGCGCGGCATCTTGGTCAATGGCCGGGGTCAGCGCTATGTCGCCGAGGACACCTACCCGGGCCGCATCGGCCAGCTCACGCTTTATCAGCAGGACAACACCGCGTACCTGATCATCGACAGCGATGCACAGGACGAGGCGATTGCCTCGTGGTCGCCCAAGTTCATGCTGCGGCCCGCGACCTGGGTGGCCGACACGGTCGCCGACCTGGAGCGGGACATGGGCCTGGCGCCTGGCTCGCTGCAGGCGACGGTGGCCGCCTACAACGAAGGGGCCGCCCGCGGCGAGGACCCGCTGCTGCACAAGAAACCCGAGTGGTGCAAGCCGATCGGCTCCCCGGTCGGCGCAATCGACCTGCGCGAGAACACCGGCGGCTTCACCCTGGGCGGCCTGCGTACCTCGTTGGATGCCGAGGTGCTGCACGTGAGCGGTGCGCCCATCCCTGGGCTGTTCGCCGCGGGCCGTTCCACCGCCGGGTTGGCCGCCTGGGGTTACGCCAGCGGCATCTCGCTCGGGGACGGCAGCTTCTATGGTCGCCGCGCGGGTCGCTCGGCGGCCAAGGGCTGACCACCCCGTTTTCCGGCGCGAGCTGGGGGCACCTCCCGCTTGCGCGGGAACACAAAAGCCCCCGGACGCCCGGCGTGTCGGGGGCTTTTGCGTCCGTTCGGCCAGCTGCTATGTTCCTAATAGGAATATAGCAGCCAGATATACCCTGAGCTTTTGGAGGACCGATGCCGGCGACCGTTGCGACCGTCGAAACCCCGAGCGCCGTCATCGACCGCATCTCACTGGTCCTCGATGCATTCGATGGACCGGGACGGCTGACGCTGGCTCAGGTCGTGCGCCGCACCGGCCTGCCGCGATCATCGGCACACCGGATGCTGGAGCGCCTGGTCCAGCTGCGCTGGCTGCGCCGCAGCGGTCGCGACTACGAGCTGGGGATGCGCCTGGTGGAGCTAGGCTCGCTGGCTATACACCAGGACCGCCTGGTGCGGGCCGCCGCCCCGCTGCTGGGCGAATTGCACCGCGCCACCGGGCTTGTCGTACACCTCGCAGTGCTCGATGGGCCTGACGTCGTTTACCTGGAGAAGATCGGCGACCGCGTGATCGGCGCGATCCCCACCCGGGTCGGCGGTCGTCAGCCTGCCCACTGTACGGCCGTCGGCAAGGCCATCCTGGCCCACAGTGACGAGGATGCCGAGGTGGACCTGCAGGTCCACCTGACCAAGTACTCGATCGCTACCAGTTCCCAGCTGGCGGTCGAATTGGCCAAGGTGCGGGCCCACGGGGTGGCGTTCGAGCGCGAGGAGTCGCTGCTCGGATTCGGTTGTGTCGCGGCCCCTATCGGGGGCCCCGACGAGGCCGTCGCCGCGGTGTCGGTGTGCGGCCCGATGAACCGGATGATGTTCGATCAGCGGCTGGCCGCCCCGGTACGCATGACCGCGATGGGCATCTGGCGCAACGTCGAAGACGGGCCGCAGCGCGTTGCGCCGACCCTGCAGCCGCTGCGGCCGCTGCGACCGGTACGTCCTGTGTCGCGGCCCGTCGTGCAGTACGCGTGAATCTCGATCCGCAGATCGCCGCCCTGATCCAGACGCTGGACGCCGGCTTCCCTCCGGTCCACACCATGACCGGCGCGCAGGCCAGGGCGGCCATCCGCTCGCGATTCGTCCCTGCGGCCGAGCCCGAGCCCGTCGCCGAGGTCCGCGACGAGACCATCTCGGGCCCCGGCGGTGAGATCCCGTTGCGGATCTACCGGCCCGACAGCGCCGGGGAGAGCCCGCCGATTCTGGTGTACGCCCACGGCGGCGGTTTCGTTTTCTGTGACCTGGACAGCCACGACGAACTGTGCCGCAACATCACCAATCGCGTAGCGGCCCTGGTTGTTTCGGTGGCGTACCGGTTGGCGCCCGAGCATCGCTGGCCAGCAGCGGCCGACGACTTCCGCGCGGCGACCGAGTGGGTGGCGAACCACGCTTCGAGCCTGGGCGGTGACCCGGGCCGTATCGTCGTCGGCGGCGACAGCGCCGGCGGCAACCTGGCCGCCGTGACCGCGCTGATGGCCCGCGACCGGGGCGGTCCGGCGCTGGCCGCGCAGTTCCTTATTTACCCAGTGCTGGCAGCCGATTTCGACAACGAGTCCTACCGGTTGTTCGGTCGCGGCTACTACAACCCGAAGCCGGCGATGGAGTGGTATTGGGATCAGTACGTGCCGGCGGTGACCGACCGCGCACATCCGTATGCGACACCGCTGAACGCCGACCTCCGTGGCCTGCCGGCCGCTGTGCTCGTGATCGCCGGGCACGACCCGCTGCGCGACGAGGCGCTGGCCTACTCTGCCGCGTTAGAGGCCGCCGGTGTAACCGTCGTGCGCGCCCGATTCGACGGCGCTGTGCACGGCTTCATGAGTATGCCCACATTGGACATCGCGCAGGAGGCCCGGCGGCGGGCGTGTCTAAAGCTCAGCGCGGCCATACGTTGATCGACCGTGCGTCGACCTGCGTTCGCACTGTGCAGGTGAGCAAGCGGCCGCCCCTGCGGATAGCCAGGAATCGCATACCTCAACGGTCGCAAACCGACAGATGCCGCCGGCCGGAAACAATTTGACTGTCTCGTATGGTGGGTGCCTACTTACAGAGGTTTCGGCGCAGACCGCGCGGCGTACGGCTCGTCGGCTGCTGCAGGGCCAGAGAGGAAAGGCTGGTGTCGCTTCTGCGGTGGCGGGTGGCAGCCGACTGGGGAGCACGTCTGTTCGGCGCGATCGTCAACCCCGCGCCGAAACCGGCTGTCCAATTCCCCGAGATCGCCGGTCACATCACCGCGGCCTCAATTCCCAGCCGTCACGGCCAGACGGCGGCCACCATCTACCATCCGACGACGCCGGGCCGGCGACCCCCGGTATATGTGAACATCCACGGTGGTGGCTTTGTGGTCGGCCACCGCGAGCAGGACGACCCGTGGTGCCGCTACCTGGCGGCTCACGCGCAAGTGGTCGTCGTGAATACCGACTATGTGCTGGCGCCGCACTGGCGCTTCCCCGCACCGGTCGAACAAATCTATGACGTGCTGTGCTGGGCGTCATCACCTGAGCGCGAATGGGATGGCTCCAAGTTGTGCGTCGGTGGTCAAAGTGCCGGTGGAAACCTCGCCGCCGCGGCCGCGCGCCTCGCCCTGGAAAACGGGGGGCCACCGGTCAGTCTGCAGGTGCTGCACTACGCACCGCTCGACCTGGCGACGAGCGTCAAGAACAAGCCCACACCGTTGGGCCGTGCGGCGGTGTTGAAGCCGTGGATGGGTGCGGTCTTCGACACCGCCTACATTCCGGACCCAGGTACCAGGCACCACCGGCTCGCCTCACCTGCTTGGGGGTCCAACGGCGAGGGCCTCGCTGGCATGGCCCCCGCACTTATCGTTGCGGCCGAATATGACCGTCTGCGCCATGAGGCCCGTGCGTACGGCTGTCGGCTCGACGCCGTAGGTTCCTTGGCCGAGTACCTTGAAGTGCCCGCCGTAGACCACGGGTACAACATCATGAGTGACGCGGCCGATGCCCCGGACGTAACCCGTCGAGTTTATGCCCGCATCGCCGAGCATGTCGTCGACGCAACATCATGAGCCCGGCGCTGTGGCGAATCCAAAACTGGTCGGCGAACGTTGTTACGCCCGAGTTGATTTCGGAAGACAAGTCGGGGTTGACTCGGCGTCATGACGAACGACATCGCGCACGGTGGTGACCGGTGAGTGCTCGCGAAACGTTCTCTGGCGGCATAGCGGTCATCACCGGGGCGGGCGCGGGGATCGGCGCGGGGTTGGCGCGGCACGCCAGTCAGCTGGGGATGACGGTGGTGTTGGCCGATGTCGACGTCAACGCCACCGCGGCACTGCGCGAGGAGCTCTGCGCGGCAGGAGGTTCGGCGGCGGACGTCATCTGCGACGTCCGCGACCCCGACGCGGTACAGCAACTTGCCGACCGGATCTACCGCGACCTCGGCCCGGTGCGACTGTTGGTGAACAACGCCGGAGTCGAACAGTTCGGCTATCTGTGGGACACGCCCGTGGCCAACTGGCGGCGCGTCATCGACATCAACGTGTCCGGAGTCTTCCACGGTGTGCGGGCATTTCTGCCCAAGATGATGGCCAGCACCGAGCAGGCGTGGGTATGGAACCTGTCCTCGGTCGGCGGGGTGCTGGCGGCGCCCTTGCAGGGGCCGTACATCATGAGCAAGCACGCGGTGCTGGCGTTGACAGAGTGCCTGTATCTCGATGTTCAGTCGGCCGGGCACGACCACCACATTCACGTGCAGGCCGTGTTGCCCGGCGCGGTCGTATCCAACATCTTCGAATCGGCGGGCGGGGTGGACTCCGATGCTACCGACGCCGCGATCGCCGAACAGCAGCGTCGCGCCATGCTTGAGGTCAAGGCCAGGGCCATGGATCCATTGGCGGCTGCCGCCACAATTTTCGAGCAGGCCGCCGAGGGCGGCTTCTACCTGCTCACCCAGCAGTCGGTCGGGGCTGCCATGGCGGAACGGGCGAATGTACTTGCAGCGCAACGCCATCCGTCGCTACACCGGATTTAGCTGGCCCGAGGCACCACCTGGGACCCGCCGATGAGGTCGGCCGCCCGTTCGGCGATCCCGAGTACGGTCGCATTAGGTAGCGCCGACACCAGTGAGGGCATGACCGACCCGTCGACTTCGATGGCGCCCCAGTAACACGCTTGGGCAAGCGGATTCGCCGCGGGTGGTTCCTCTAACCGCATCGGACCGGCCGTCCCCCGAACGCTGGGGTCACGACCGCGCGTGTGCTCGCTGCGCTTCAGATAGGGCAGCATCGTCTGGTAATTCCAGCCGGTCGCGCCTTTCCGTTCCCAGGCGTCGTAGCTCGAAGCGTGGCCCCGTACGTGGACAAGGCCGTTGATGCTGCTGGACCCGCCCAATACCTTCCCGCGCGGACAACCGAGAACCGCACCGCCCAACGCGGTCTGTGGCGTGGTGGTGAATGCCCAATCCACCGGGGACCCCAACAATTGCATCGCGTCGAGGTTGTTCGCACTGGACATGGTTGCCGGACCGCTGCTCGGACCGGCTTCCAGTAACGCCACTATCCCCGCGTTCTCCGTTAGGCGGGACGCCACGACGCAACCGGCGGATCCGCCCCCAATGACGACATAGTCGAAGCCACGCTCGACAGCCATTTCATCCCTTCACTCGGTGATGAAAGTCGATGCTAGGCGGGCTCACTCGCGGTGACGAGCCATCGCGCGCACCGGGATGGCCAAATCCCGCATGTCGCGGCGGAATGCCACGAATTAAGGTGCCCCGCCGACAAATTCGTCGACGATGCACACGTCGCCGTGGCGCACCGCGTCGAGGATCGACTCGCTCAGCGCTGAGCACATCAGGAACAGACCTCGGCCGCCCGGCGCCGAAATCTTCTGCGCTTCGCGCCGCTCGACGCACCGTGCCGTCGCGTCGGCATTCCACTGCACACTGGTCTGGTTCCAGGTGCTCTTGCGGGCCAGCACCCGCGCACCGCAGTTGCGGCACGCCACCGGCACCATGGGCATCTCGTCGAGGCGGTTGTCGACCCCGACCGAATCGAGTGGCATCACG
>Ga0210396_10000294_pt1 | contig 73567 bp, 110 predicted proteins | sample IncBWH17OmetaG_FD_155466 | JGI IMG/M metagenome (GOLD analysis project Ga0210396, IMG submission 155466) | Forest soil microbial communities from Barre Woods Harvard Forest LTER site, Petersham, Massachusetts, United States - Inc-BW-H-17-O ... | reverse complement strand
AAACAACGTGTACAGCATATGGAAACCAATCGTCGCGATGACGGGTACACCACAATTATCATTCCGCGTAAGTAAGGATTAAAACAATGACAAAGAAGCCTAGCAACCCTACGACCGAAGTACAAGAGGAAACTGGCCGCGATACACCTAAACGTAGAAAGGTTTATCAGCGGAATACGACTAGCGAGATCCCCGAATATGTTAAAGAACATTTCGCAAAAGATGATTGGGAACTCCGCTTGGTACGATGGACACTGAATGGTACGGAAGATTATAAGAATCTTTCTTACTGGGAAAATGAAGGTTACGAGTTCGTGGATATGACTGAACTCCCTGAAAAGTACCGTAAACAACTCCGTTCAGCAGATGTGCCACACAGACAAGGCCTGGTGATTTCCGGTGACTTGTGTCTGATGAAGGTAGATAAAGATTTGAAAAAGTCTCGTGAAGAGGCCTTTCAAGAAGCAACGGATAGGGAATTGGCAGCAGTTGATGTCCATATTCTTGAAAAAAGAGGTTTCCGCAATCTTGGTACTAAAACCAGGGTCGCACATAAAGAGCCCTCTTTCCAAGACTAAATGTAGTTAATTTATAGGAGTTATTCAAAGATGGCTACTGCACCTAGAAAAGGTTTCAATAAGGCTCGTAAGGTGGGCTCGGGTCCGGACAATGCGTCCCTCTCGACTTACACTATTGCGAGTGGTTACAGCACTGCGCTAGGTGTGGGCGATCTTGTCCAACTCACTGGTACGGCTGACAACATCCAAGTAGGTGCGAATAGCGCTTACAACCTGGGTGTTTTCCAAGGCGTTTACTTCGTGGACCCTATTACCAATAAGCCTAACTTCAACAACTACTGGCCCGCTAGCCAGACGTCTGTTGGTACGATTACTGCTTATGTAATGGATGACCCTCAAGCGACCTACAACATGATCACGGTTAATCCGATTGGTGATATGAAGACTGGTCTGTTCTACCCCGTAACTCTTACGGCTCCGGACAGCAACACTCACCGTTCGACCATGTTGGTAAACAACCAAGTCACTGAAACTGGTTCTCTGGCCGTCACTGGTACTAACAACGCTGCACTCTCAGGCTTGCAGAATGGTTCGGCTTTCAACATCTCTACTTCGGTCAATACGACCCCAGTAACGATTACGATTATCACGAACCAAACTCCTGCTCAGCTATTGGCTCTGCTTAATGCGGTTCCAGGTATCACCGCTTCGCTGAATGGTTCTAGCTATCTTGTAGTTTCCACTACGGATGGTGGTTCATTGATCCTTGCTGATGGTACTCACACGCCTCTTGCGAGCTCCAGCCTTTTGGTTGTTGCTGGTACATACCTTGCTTCGGTATCGAAGAGCGCTAGTGCTGTGAAGATTGTCAAGATCATTGACACTACGAACAACGTGGTTGAAGTCTGTCTGACTAACGACGAACTTCTGAATAACCGCTAATAATTAACAGACAGTAAAGGATTAAATAGATGACTGTTGTAAGAGGCCTAATTCCCAAGTCGCTTGTACCTGGTGTACATGAGTTCGTTGGGATGTCTTATGGCGCAACGCCTGAAGAACACGCACCCTTGTTTGAGATGCTGAAGAGCGTTCGTTCATGGGAAGAAGAAGTCATGCTGTCTGGCATGGGCGGTGCTCCGAATAAATCGGAAGGTGCTGCTGTCACGTTCGATGACATCCAAGAAACGTTCACTGCTCGCTACGTTATGGAGACCGTTGCTATCGGTTTCGCAGTAACGAAAGAAGCGTTTGACGATGACCTGTACTCTAATATTGCACGTGCTAAGGCTCAAGAACTTGGTCGTTCAATGGCTGACACGAAGCAGGTAAAGGCTGCCGCAATCTTTAATAACGGCTTTAACGCCAGTTATAATGGTGGCGATGGTGTTCCTCTCTTCTCTACGGCTCACCCCACTTCAAGCGGTACCAACTTCAACAACTACATGAACGTTGACATTTCCGAAACTGCTTTGGAAAATGCTTGTATCACTGTCAACCAATTCAAGAACGACCGTGGCATTCTGATTTCGGCTCGTACGGAATCTCTCCACATTCCAGTACAACTTGAGTTCGTTGCTAACAAGCTCCTGAAGCAAGAGTTCTCGTCTTCGCAAACGGTTAAGAACGTTGCTGGTACGGAAAACGTCGGTGGTATCCTCTTCCAACCAAACATTGTTGGTGGTCGCTTCCCCGGCGGTATCCACATGAACCGTCGTTTCACGGCTCCTCAGTCGTGGTTCATTAAGACCTCGGTTCCGAATGGTACGAAGATGTTCGTTCGTGAGTCTCTTGCAGGTTCCGAAGACATCGACTTCCTGACCGACAACATGCTCTTTAAGTTCCGTGAACGTTACGCCTTTGGTTGGACTGACCCCCGCCAATGGATTGGTTCACAGGGCACGTAATCCCTAAAGGGTAGATTATTTAGAAACTCCCTTGGGCTTAAAATGTCTTTGGGAGTTTCTTATTAAGGATTAAAGATGACTAGTATTAAACGTTGGAAAACGTTAATGAACCAAAGTACCGCTGGTAACAGCAAGTGGTTCGACTTAGATGTTCGTTATGAGAAGATCTCTGTCCGACCCATTAATGGTACTGTTACTGCTGGCGATACTGTTGCTATCCAGGCGACGACCAAGGATGTGAAGGGCAATGGCCTTTCCTTCCTGAACAGCCTGGCTGCTAGCGACTACACTACCCTGGCTACCTATACGACCAATTTTAACGATTTGATCGAAGGTAACTGGACTTACATTAGAGTTGTCAAGACTGGCACTAATGGTGCTGCGGTAGTCGAAGGCTTTATCTAATGGCGATGATTAAGGCCATACAGGCTGCGATACAGCCAGCTTTAATCAGTGCTATGGTGTCTCAACAAGGTGGAGATATCATTGAAGTAGGTGGTGGCTTTAGTAACGGCTTCAGCAACGGGTTTAATAGAGTTTCAGAAGCTGCTGGGTTCTCAAACGGATTTAGTAGTGGTTTTGAGAGAGTACAGCAAAGACCGGCCTTTAGTAATGGCTTTAGTAACGGATTTTTGATTAGTTAACAATAGGAATAAATAAATGACACAACTTAGTCGCTCGGCACTCGAATCGGAAATCTCTAGCCTCTTGGCTGATAATACTTCAGGTAATATTACACCTGCGAATGTTAGACAGACTAGCACTGACTCAGCTGATAGCTGCTTCAACCTTCTTACCGACACATTTGCTGCTATTGCTTCTGGTGCAATTAGCTGCTCGACGATCGCGACTACTGGCTCTATTACTCTTGGTAATGGTCTGGCTCTGCAACCTGACACTACGAATGCTCATACAGCTACTTTGTCAGCCTACTACACGACTGGTACAGCTTACGAAGCCCAGGCTACACTGACGAATGGTACAACGCCTACCCTGGCTATTAAAGCCTCTACGCACGGTGCTGTAACAATTGATGGTGCAGTTATCGGTGGTGTTACACCTGCTGCTGCCACAGTTACAACTCTCACTGCGAACTCTACCTCCACCCTCACTGGCCTTGCTACGGCAACCGCTGGTGTACTGATTGGTAACGGTGGTGTTATCCAAACAGATTCTACTACTGGACACACCGCCTTAATTCAAGGTTACAATACTGCTAGCTCAGCTTACGTGACCCTTGGTACGATTACTAACGGTGCTTCAGCAACCTTGGCTCTCAATGCTCCGACGCATGGCATTCTGACCATCGACAATGCAACGATTGGCGGCACCACGGCCTGTCCTAAAGTTAATGCAACCTTGCTGACTGAGCCAAACACGGTTGTTTCAGTAACGTCTAACGCAGGTACGGTTCCTGTTACTTCAGGTCTGAACACCTTTACCAATAGCTCTGCTGCTACCATGACTATTACTCTGGCAACTGCTAGTGCTACAGATGGCCAAGTAACAATGGTTCGCATTTACGACTTCTCAGGTGTTGCTGAGACTATCTCTTGGGTGAACACTGAGAATAGCACAGTAACGGCTCCTACGACTTCAAATGGCTCTACTACCCTGCCTTTGACGGTCACTTTCATGTACAACTCTGCAACCTCCAAATGGCGTTGCATTAACAAGGCTTAATAATTATGCTCTCTAAAGACAAAGTAAAAGAACTCAAAGCTAAACTTCAACTTGAATATGACCAGCACTTGGCGGCTTCTAATCAAAGTTTAGCTAATGCGAATGCTACAAAAGGTGCTATTCAAGCATGTGACCATCTTCTGTCTCTTCCCGATGAAACAGTCGAACCATGTACTGTTGAAGACTGCGATAAAGCTGAAGCTGCGTAACAGCTCTGGTACTACGGTATGCTAACACTACCACCTTAACAAGGATACAATATGTCGTCCACTACCTCAGGTACTAATACCTTTTCCATCGACGTTGATGAGATTATAGAAGCAGCTGCCGATAAGGTAGGGGGTGAATGGCAAACTGCGGTTGAAACTGCTAAGGCTAGACGTGCCCTTAATCTTGTTCTTATACAACTTGCAAATAAGAATATACCCCTTAATAAACTTGCTGTTGTAACTCAGACACTGGTTGCTGCCCAGCAATCATATACTTTTGATAATAGTTATCAAGACATATTAACTGTAACGGTATCTGTTCCTAATACTAATCCACAAGCTTTTCTTCCTATCCAGAGATACGGTATAGAGAAGTTTAATGCTATTCCTAATCAAGGACAGCAAAATAGACCTAATACCTTTACTACTCAACGCTTGAATAATAGTCTTGTGTTGTCTCTTTGGCCTGTACCTGATACTCTTGGTACTTATCAAGCTCGTATGGTTGTCGCTAAGCGTATTCAGGATGTGAACGCTTCTTACCAACAAGTGGATTTGAATACTAGATACCTACCACTTCTTGTTCAATGGCTTGCTTATGAACTCGCTAATACCAGACAAGGTATTGATGAATCGGTTAAGAGTAGACTTAAGGGGGATCTTGATAATATCATGAGAGATACCTTTGATGAAGATGAAGAGCGTGCAGATTTTCAAGTTAAGCCAGGCGGGATAAGCGGCAGATGACATCATTTAGCAAAGGGCAAAAAGGCGGTTCTAAAGCTTGGGCGATATCAGATCGTTCAGGTACACGCTTTCCTATGCATGAAATGGTAAAGGAGCCTGGTACTGGCTATTTAGTACACCAATCGGAATCTGATGGTATTTGGAACTTCGTTGATCACCCTCAAGCCCACATTAATGAGTATGCGACATTCGGAGATCCGTTCCCAGTAGCTGATGCTAGACCTGATATCGTTTGGGCTGCTACAACCTCGACTGTACTAACTGACCAGAATGGTAATCCGCTTTATGCTGGATATGTATACTTTGATGTATTAAACCCCAATCTTATTAATGATTGGTATCCTACTCCGGGTAAGGAATAAAGATGACACAAATCACAGATCTTCCACAGGCATCTACACCCCTTAATCCGGGCGATATAGTTCTTGTTATTCAGAATGGTAATGCTAAGCAAGTAGCACAATCCCAGATTGGTGATAATAGCCCGATCACTCCTGCTGAGCTTCCTATAGCTACTACCGCTCTTGTTGGGGCTGTAAAGCCAGATGGTACCACAGTAACTATTACTCCTGATGGAACTATTACCGCACACTCCTCAGTCACTGGAGCTACTATTACAGGCTCTCCGGTATCAGGAGAACTGACTAAATTCTCTGGTAGTTCAACGATTACCAATGGAGATCTTAGTGGTGATGTAACTACTTCGGGCTCACTTGCTACTACTGTAGCTAAGATACAAGGCACTTCTATTACTGGTACTAGTGGTTCTGGTAATGTCGTATTGTCTTCTGGGGCTACACTAGCTAATGCTACACTGACTACACCAGACCTTGGCACTCCGTCTAATATAGTGCTTACAAACGCTACTGGTACGGCAACTGGTCTTACCTCTGGTAGCACTCTTTCTTATCCCACATTCACTGGGGATATCCAAAATACTGGTAATGCGACCACAGTAACAGAGATACAGGGCACTATAGTTGCCGGTACTTCAGGCACTGGCAATGTATTGTTTCAAACTAGTCCTACATTCATTACCCCTGCTCTAGGCACACCCTCATCTGGTAACTTAGTTAACTGCTCAGGTGTTGCTACTAATTTGACTGCTGGCAAGCTTTCTGATAAGTCGGCTAATACACTTGCAGGTTTTGATGGCTCGGGTCATTATGCTAATGTGACTATAGGGGCTGGTCTTTCTCTTTCTGGAAACACTATTCAAGCCGCAGCAGCCGCTCCTACATTTGACCTAGTTCAATCAGGTACGAATACTACAGCAGCTATGGTTGTTGGTACAGGTGGATCTTTAGGAGTAACTGGTTCAGGTACTATTACAGCAACTGCCGCTCCGGCCTCTGGCATAACTGGAACCACACTTGCTACTAACGTAGTAACCTCTTCCTTAACCACCGTAGGTACTATTGGAACTGGTACTTGGCATGGTACAGCAGTGGGTGTTCAATACGGTGGTACTGGAGCTAATCTCTCTGCTACTGGCGGCTCTAATCAAGTTCTCCAGCAAACCTCTTCTGGTGGTGCTATAACTGTAGGCCAACTGTCCTCAGCCAACCTTAGTGATGGGACAACTGGTAGTGGTGCTATAGTCCTTGCTACCAACGCATCGTTAACCACTCCTAACCTTGGCACTCCTAGTGCTGTCGTACTGACTAATGCTTCAGGTACGGCATCTAGTTTAACTGCTGGACATGCTACTGCCCTAGCTAATAACACTGCTAACACCCTTGCTGGGTTCGATAACTCAGGGGTCTACGGAGACGTTACTATAGGTTCAGGGCTGTCTCTATCAGGGGGGTCACTGTCTGCTAGTGCTTCAGCTCCTGCATTTACTTCAATTACCTCAGGCACAAATACTACAGCTACCATGACTGTGGGTACAGGTGGGGCGTTAACAACCTCAGGCTCCGGTACGATTACAGCCACCGCAGTCCCAGCATCTGGTGTAACTGGAACTACCTTAGCCTCTAGTGTTACAGCGTCTTCTTTGACTAGCTTTGGTGCAAGCATTGCCTTGGGCACTCCTGCTTCTGGTACACTGACTAACTGTACCTTTCCTACCCTAAACCAGAACACCTCTGGTTCAGCAGCAAGTCTTAGTGTTACTGGTCAGACAGGTCTGTTTACCATTGTAGGTTTGACTAGTACTAATAGAGCTAAGACGGTTAGAGATGCTGCTGATACAATCCTTGAACTAGGTGGTTCCTATACCCCCACTGGTACTTGGACTAGTATGGCTCTAACCAATCCCACTGTTACTACTCAGACAGTAGGGGACAATTCAACTAAGGCAGCTTCAACTGCTTTTGTAAGTCAATCTTTATGGGGTGCTGTAGCCTATTCAGCCCTCGGAGCTTTTTAACAAACAAGGAGTTATAAACTATGGCAGTCACCGCAACCCCAGTATTCTCACAAGCAATCAATTGCACACCAGTAACAATTGTTAATGCTACGGCACAAACGTATCAAACTGCTTTTACAGCAGGTTCTAATGGTAGCATCATAACAGGAATGATTGTGTCATCTACTGACACATCAAATAGAGATATCACTATTAACATTACTAGGTCTGCTACTAACTACCAGTTAACTCAGGTGAGTATTCCTTTGACAGCAGGTACTGTTAATAGCGTTCCAGCAGTTAGCATTTTTGGCACCTCAGGCCAAGCACAGCTTCCGGGTCTGGAACAGGACGCTAATGGTAACGCCATCATTAGGCTGAAATCAGGGGATACATTGACTATTAACGCCCCTGTAACAGTCACTAGCGGTAAGACAATTACTGCATTTGTCTACGGTGAAGACCTCTAATATAAGGATAAGCTAGTATGGCTTTCGGTCGTATAAACTTTAAATCTGGTGGCATCCTTCAATGGTTTAAGAAGGTGACTGGTGATGTTACGTTTGCACTGTCCCCAACTCTTAAATCGACTGTAGCTAAAATCAGAGGTACTACCGTATCTGGAACTACTGGCTCTGGTAACGTAGCCTTCTCTGCTAGCCCTACCTTTACAGGTACTCTGGCTGCTGCTGCAATAACTGCTACTAGTGAAGTCATCACCTCTACCTCTGCTAACTCCCTAGCTGTCGGAGCTAATGGTACTACTAACCCCGGATTTAAAGTTGACAACAGTGTTTCAACTCCTGTTGGGGGTATAGGTATTACGGCTAGTGCAACTGGTGTAGCCCCTAGCATTATAAATGTATCTAGTGATACTGGTGGTGCAGGACTAGGTATTAAAATCGTTGCTACAAACGCCTCTTCCGGCAATGCTGCTGGTGGCCCAGTAAATATTACTGCTGGTACTGGTTTTGGTACTGGCGACCCTGCTATCGGTGGTGCGGTTACGATTACTGGCGGCTCATCTAACTCAGGTAATAACAAACAATTCAATGGTATCAACTTACTTGGTGGCAATGCTACCTCAGGTAGAGGTGGCGATATAACTATTACTGCCGGGTCTGCCACTTCTGGTTTTGCATCAGGTGATGTGTTTATCGCTGGAGCTGATGGTTTAGGTGCTGCTGGTGGTACAGTAACTATTAAAGCTGGTGGTTCTAACACTACTCAGACTGGTGTAGATGTTTCTATTACAGGTGGTTCTGGTGGTACATCAGGAAATCAAGCTGGCGGTAGACCTGTTATTCAAGGCGGTGCTGGTAACTCAGGCGGTGCAGGGGGTGCTGTTCCTATTACTGGTGGTACAGGTGGTGCGACAGGCGCTGGGGGTGCCGTAACGTTAACAGGCGGTACTGGTGGCGCAACGTCCGGTAACGGTGGGGCTGTTACTATTACTGGGGGTTCACCAGCCACTTCTGGAGCAGGTGGTGCTGTTTCTCTTATTGCAGCAGCAGGTGTCGGATCAAACCAGAACGGTGGTAACGTAACTATTACTGCTGGTGCTGCTACTGGTGCAGGTACTGCTGGTACAGTCACTATTAACGGTGTTATTCAATCCCCAACACTCTTAACACCAGCATTGGGTACCCCTGCTTCTGGAGTGCTCTCAAGTTGCACAACGGCTACAAATGGTGCGGGCGCTAATAATACAACACTTCCTTCACAGGCTTATGTAGACAGAGAAGCTGGATTTATAAACAACGCCATTAGCGTAACCTCTAACGCAGGTTCTACATCAGTAAACTATAAGTTTAATACCTTCACTAACAGCTCTGCTGCTACTATGACTATTACTTGCACTACGGCTAGTGCTATTGACGGTCAACCACTCATAGTACGTATATATGACTTTAGTGCTGCTGCTCAAACCATCTCTTGGGTTAACACTGAGAACAGTACTAACGTAAGTGCTCCTACTACATCAGCAGGGTCTACAACCTTACCTTTAGTTGTAGGCTTTGTGTATAACTCTGCAACATCTAAATGGCGCTGTATAGCGTCTGCTTAAGGAAATAACATGGCTTTCTTTGTACAATACGACCCCGCTACTGGTTTAATCTCTGGGACAGTTATGACTGCTGGTACTCCAGATCACCCCAACCAATTAACTCTTCCTGAATGGACTGAGACTATTGGTAAGATGGTAGACACTACTAACCTAGTTCTAATTGATCCCCCTGCTCCAACACCTACGCCTACAACTGGAGGTTAAGTAAATGGCTGGCGGTCCTGTAACCAACGTACAACAGGTAACAATTACTATTGCTGCTAATGCTACTAGCGGCACCGCCTCTATTACGTCTGTTAATACCTCTTTATCCTGTATCTTCTTTAATGGAAATACCTACCCAGTCAACACTAATACAGCTAACACTAACTTTGTACGTGTAGCTCTAACCAATGCGACTACTGTTACTGCCACTAGAAACACTGCTGATGCCTCCAATGCTACGACTGTCTACGCTACGGTAGTCACTTGGACTGCTGGCGCTATTAAGAGTATGCAGACTGGTACTATTAGTATTGCTAGTGGCACATCTAACACAGCTACGATCTCATCTGTTACGACTACTAACGCGGCAGTTATCTATAATGGGTTTATTACAGCTTGGGTAGCAGGTGCAGGTGATAACTTTGCTGATGATAATGCAAATGTACAGTTGACAAACGCCACTACTGTAACGGCTACTATAGGTAGAAATGAAGGAACCGTTGTTGTCGGATTTACTGTTATAGAGTTCAATTCAGGTTTCTTGAATAGTAGCACTCAACAATCTACCTGTTCAGGCACTGGGGCTTCCCTAACTGCGACAATAACTGCTGTTACAACTGCTAACACGATGCTCTTCTATGGTGGATACAACGATACAGTTAACTCAGATGGCGGATTTTCTAGCAATGCTTGGTTAACCTTAACCAATACAACTACTGTTACAGCTACAAAAAATGCTTCTTCCAGTGGAACGACTACATTTTATTTTACTGTGGTAGAGTTTAAATCTGGGGCTTGTAACACTATGAATCGTGGCAGTATCGCCATGTCTTCGGCCCAGACAAGTAACACTGCTACAATTACTTCAGTTAACCAAACTTATACTATTCCTAACTTCTTAGCTTTTACGTGTGGCACAAATGCGGCTTTAGACTTTGGTGACTCATTAGCTGCTCTAACAATGACTAATGCCACAACCGTAAAGGCGCAAAGGGGTACTATTTCAGCTAGTATTACGGATACAGTAGGCTACGAGATAATGGAATTTAAGGCCCCGATAACTGCTGCTGCAAACAGCTTCTTTTTGGTTTTATAAGGATTAGACAATGGCTGATATTCAATCCTACACTGATCTAGTCAACACTATCCAGGCTATTGCAGAAGATAATGGCGATGAGTTTGTTGCCTATATACCATACGCTGTATCGTTGGCTGAGCAGAGATTAAATAGGGAATTGGATTTACCTGATTTGGAGATACCGGTAACAGGGACTTTAACTGCCGCTATCAATACCCTACCTAAGCCAACTGGGTATAGGTACGCTAATTACTTTCACATTATCGTAAATGGTAAGGTCCAAGTTCTTAAGAAGCGTAGAGAAGACTACCTGAATGACTATTGGCCTGACCCAACACAAACAGCAGCACCTAAATACTATGCCGACCAGTCAGTTACGAACTTTCAATTGGCCCCCATACCTGATGTTTCTTACCAGTATAGGATGAAGTATACTGCTGAGCCCACTAGACTAGGCACTACAAACCAGACTAACTACTTTACTACGAGATGCGCAGATATTCTCTTTGCTGCTTCTATGGTTGAAATGACATTATTTATGAAAGCCTGGTCTCAGGTACCTATCTATGAACAAGCTTATGACGTATTAAAAACTGGCTGGAATATTACTATGGCTAGAAACCGTAAAGATGATGGGGAAGTACAACATAACCCAGATCAGCCGATTAACACTGTTGAAAATGCACCTAAGAGTGGAGCTTAATAAATGACTGCTACATATACACCTAGCCTCAGGCTTACCCTTCAAGGGGATGGAGATAATCCCAATACGTGGGGTGATGTTACTAACGATCAAGTTATCGAGCTTATTGAAGCTGGTGTGTGTGGTGTGGCACCTATAACCATAACTGGTACTAGTAATATTGATATATCCGCAACTACTGAGAATGGGGCTCCTGATACTGCGCGTAACATGGTTCTTCAGCTTGTAGGAACTCTTGGTGCCAACATACAGCTAATTGTCCCTGCTGTACCGAAAATTTATATTGTCGACTGTTTGTGGTCCGGTGCTTATACGGTAACTATGAAGGCTATTGGTGGCTCTAGTACTGTAGTGTTGAATACTGGTCAGAAGGTGGTAGTCTATATTAGTGGGACGACCATTGCGGAAGTGGCTACATCTACTCCTATTGGTGCGCTACTGGCTTCTAATAATCTATCCGATCTTACGAGTATTTCAACGGCCCTTACTAATCTTGGTATAGGTACGATGGGTACTCAGAATGCTAATAACGTTAATATCACTGGCGGTTCAATCTCGGGTGTTACTGGTCTTAGTGCGGTTACTTCAGTTGCAGGTAGAACAGGAGCTGTTGTCCTATCCAATACTGATATCTCTGGTCTTGGTGGCGCAGCAACTCTAAATCCAGGTACTAGTGCTAACAATCTAGTACAGTTGAATGGTTCTGGTCAGATACCTGCTTCATTGAACCCCGTAGCTGCTTGGGTTAACTTTAATGGTTCTAACGGTACTATAAATGGGTCTTCTAATATCACTAGTGTAACAAGAAATTCAACTGGGCATTATACCGTTGTTATGACTAGCGCTCTTGCTGACACACACTACGCAGTGACAGCGACATCTAATAGCAGTCCTACTGTTTCGGCATGTTGCGAAGACTCAGGTGTGGCGAGAACTACTAATACATTTGGCATATCAGTCTGGAATCCATCTGGCTTCTTAGACCCCGGTATAGTCAGTGTTGTTGTTATAGGAACCTAATAAATGTCTGACGCCATCTTAAAAGCGTTTGTGATGAAGCCCGGTATCATCGGGAACCTTACTAAATATGAAGCCGAAGGTGGTTTCGTAGATGGTAACTGCATACGCTTTAGGGCAGCAAGGGCTGAGAAGATCGGTGGTTGGGTTAGAGAGACCATAAAGAACTCATACGCCGCCACTGGAGGTTTCTCTTCCGGCTTCAGTAACGGCTTCTCCACAGTACCTAATAGAGCTACAACCGGTGGTTTCTCTTCAGGCTTCTCATCTGGTTTTAACGTTGGTCAAAATCTTAACACTTTCACTGGTGTAACAAGGGCTATGAAGGCCTGGCAGGATTTGAGTGGAGCTGCTTACTTAGCCTCTGCTTCTAATGAGAAAGTTGAATTACTCTATCAAAACACCATCTACGATATTACACCAGTCGTAGCTACGTTAAACTTGGTAAATGTAATCTCCACGACCATTAATTCATTTAGTGTTCAAATCAATGCCCCCTCTCATAATAGAACAGTAGGGGACTTTATCCACGTTAATCAAGCTAATTCTATTCCTGTTGGCGGTATTGTTCTGTATGGTAACTACCAAGTTATTACCGTTATTGACCCGAACAATTTTACTATTAGTGCTCAACAAGCTGCTTCTGCAACTGTAAGTTCTAGTGGTGGAACGATACAGATCCAACTACTGCTTCCAAATGGTCTGGCGGATAACCAGTCCAATATAGGTTGGGGTGGTAGCACTTATGGTACAGCTGGTCAAGGTGGATTAGGTTGGGGCGTACCCAGACTTCCTAGCGGCACTACGGTTGAGCTACGACAATGGTCACTTGATGTTTGGGGTGAAGATCTCATGGCTCAACTCTCAGGTGGTCAGCTTTACGAGTGGGTAATTGATAAAACATTCACCACTCAATTAACACCTATTATGAATGCCCCTACTGAGAATAATTTTATGCTTGTGGCTCAGCCCTCTAGACAGGTTGTCCTATTTGGTACTCAAGATATCAATACTGGGGTTTATGACCCTCTATTAATCAGATGGAGCGATGCTGAGGATAATACGGACTGGACGCCCACTGAGACAAACCAAGCCGGTAGTTTCCGTATTCCTACTGGTGACTTTATAGTATGTGCCGTTCAAACTAAAGGTGAAATACTTGTCTTCACCAATAGTTCTGTCTATGCCATGATTTACGTAGGTAATGACAACGGTCTCAATGATATATTCCAATTCGTCCCACTCGCCACTAATATCTCTATTATGGGGCCTCACAGTGTAATTGACGTGAATGGGGTTGTGTATTGGATGGGAGTAGACAACTTCTACATGTATAACGGTATAGTTCAAGTTCTACCTACTACTTTGGATAAATATGTATTCTCGCAGTTTGGAGCTGGCTTGGCTAATCTTAGCCAGAAAGAAAAATGTTATTGTGGGATGAATGCTCAGTTTAATGAAGTATGGTGGTTCTATCCGGTATCAACAGAGATTGAAAACGGTCACTATATTAAATACAACTGGTTAGAGAATGTTATGGACTATGGCGCTATCCCCAGAACCGCTTGGGTAGACAAGTCCATATTCCCTAAGCCTTACGCTATGGACCCCAATGGTCGTCTATATTCGCATGAGATTGGTACAGATGCTGATGGCCAACCTATGGATGCTTTTATTACGACAGCCTATTTCGATATAGACGATGGCGACAATGTCTTGTTCATAAACAAGTTTGTTCCTGACTTACTCTTGCCTAATGGCGGACAAGTACAGGTTACTTTGCTGTTTAAGACATATCCTCACCCTGATGCAGATATAACTATTAAGGGTCCATTCAACTTCTCAGATGCTAATGATAAGATATCAGTTAGGGGAAGGGGTAGACAAATGGCAGTTCAGTTTAGCTGCAACACCAACGGTGCCACATTTGAATTAGGTAAGATGCGTATTGCTTACCAAGCTGATGGAGAACGTGTATGACAGCTTTACTTCGCATACCTCAAGCAGATGGCTTAAAGGATAAGGCTACTAGAGACTACTTTAATGAGGTTAATCGTATTAATGAGAAGAACTTCAATTCTCTTAATAATCAGCTTAACAAGAGTACGTTAACAGGCACGGTTACACTGACCACTAACGTAGCCTCGACAACTATAGCCAATACTTTCATAAAAGCCAATAGCCTCATTTTCATGATGCCTACTACAGCTAATGCTGCTGCTGAGGTAGCCTCTGGTAACCTTTACTACACAGTGGCTGCTGGCTCTATAGTGATTAATCACACCAACAGTGCTACTGCTGGTCGAACCTTTAGCTATGTGATATTTATCTACTAGACTTGACGTAATATTGAAATTATTGTATAATATAGAGGAAGACCATGACAACACCCAAGAAACCACTCGGAGCTAAACTAGCTAAAGGCGGAGACGACCTGAAGGCTGTAGTCACAGATCAGGCTGGTAACCCTAAGGGCCCTATAGCTGTTAAATCTGGGGAATTCGTCTTCTCAGTTGAAGCTATTATTGGGGCTGGACATGGTGACTACGAAAAAGGCCTTGATACGATTAAGAAGCTTCATGATAAGCTAAAGGGTATCGGTCATAAGTACTTGAAAGCACAAGGATATCCAACACCAAAGTGACTAAATTAAAGCTTAAAGAGAATGAGATAACAGCCGCCCTACCTGACGATGCTCCCCAGATTGTCGCTATGTCTTACGACAGTATTCGTACTTCTGGTATACCCATAACCCCTTGTTTTGAAAAGCTTTGTTCGGTTATTGACAATGCTGTCTTGAATGAGGTTTGCTTTGTCAGACGTAATAAAGTTAACCCTAAGCTGATAGATGGCTTCCTGCTTTTAAGACACAGTGTCCCTGAGTATTCTTTAGATTCAATAGTATATGGGTTGATGTTCTATATAAAACCTGCATTTAGGTCCTTTTCTCTGGCAAGAAAACTTTTGAACTCAGCTAAAGAATATGGTATAATAGTTAGACAACCCATCGTACTTGACCTCTTCAATCAAGTAGACGCCGAGAAGAAGAAAAAGCTTTTAACGTATCTTGGCTTTACTGAAGTCGGTTCTTTATACGTCTTCTCTCCTCCAGCCAGGATTGATATAGGGAAAGAGGATTAGGCATGTCTGGTGGATCAATTGGTGGCTTGGTTGGCGGTATAGCCGGTTCTTTTATAGGTCAGCCACAACTAGGTGCCTTAGCTGGCTCAGCAATAGGTGGGTCTTTGGGTGGTGGTAACCCTTCTCAAGGCGCTCCTGCTACAGGGACCTCGGTAAATAGCCTTCCTTCTTGGCTTGCTAATCCTTATCAGAATAACGTATCTCAAGCAACATCCTTAGCTCAGACGCCCTATAATCCGGCGATGAACTACCAGGTTGCTGGCTTCAATCCTCAACAAACTCAAGCCTTTCAAGGCATTAGTGATATACAAGGTCAGTACCAAGCTCCTTATAATCAGGCTATTGGCAATACTGGTCAATTAGCGAATCAAGCTACCCAAGGACTGAATAACTCTCAATTCCAGTCCTATATGAACCCGTACATCCAGAATGTACTCAATACCTCAAATCAACAAGCTTATCAGAATTACGGTATTGCTCAGAACCAGCTTAATGAACAAGCTGCTGGGTCAGGTGCTTTTGGTAACTCTAGAACTGGCTTAGCTCAAGGTCAACTGGCTTCTAACTTCATGATGAACCTTGGTGCTCAACAAGCTGGTATTCTAAACCAAGGCTTTAATACTGCTATGCAAGGCTATCAGACTGGCATCAACCAAGGTCTGGCAGGTTCTGCTCAATTAGGTAATCTCGCTACTGGTCAGCAAACTACCGGTCTTCAGGGACTTCAGGCTCTTCAAGCTTCCGGTCAAACACAACAACAACTGGCTCAACAACAGCTTACAGCGGGTCAACAGAACGCTCTACAACAAGCACAGTATCCTTGGCAGCAACTTACGAACCTTCAATCGGTTATGGCTCCGGCTGCTAGTGCTTATGGTATTAACTCTTCTACACAAACGCTTCAACAGCCTTCTGCTATGACACAAGGTCTTGCTTTGGGTCAAAGTCTATCCGGTCTAAATCTTAGTAATATGCTATCTCAGCCCTTTACTCAACAAGGTGCCTTGAACCAAGCTGGTGTCACACAAGATACTGCGGGTAATTATCTATCTGCTGATCAGGCTCTGATTGCACCAACTTATGATTCTAGCACCAGTACTGAATTTATGAACTATCGTCAAGGTGGTGCTGTAAACTCTCACAATGCTCCTGGAGCTCCTAGTTACTGGCACGATATGTCAAGAGACTTACCTCATCTTGGCTACAATAGAGAAGGTCTTAAGGGCTATAAGAAGGGTGGTCTAGTCAATCCTGCTCACCTCTCCCATGGTCAAAGAACTGCTGGTCTATTACACAAGCCTTCCAAGACCCATATAGCCAAGACTAAAACAGCCTCTCCTGAGGCATTACAAGGCCTACAGGCACTTGCTCAACAGTTCGGGCAGCAACCAGGTCCTATGGGCTCAACCCCCTCACAAGGCCTTGCTAACCCCTCTATGCCGGGTATGGTTGCTCCAGGTGCTGCACAACCTCAAATTGGCTTAATGATCGGTGGTCAAGTACCCCATTCTATTAATGGTTACGCCCATGGTGGTATGGTTAAAGAACATCAAAACTTTGGTGCTAGTGCTGGTGGATGCTATTCGCATGGTGGATTAGTAGGTTACGATAATGGTGGTTCTATAGCTACTGTACCTCAGACTATGACAACTCCTGGTAGTCTCTATAACGTAGGCAATCTTATTGATGATGCTAGAGCTCAAAACTTCGTGAATCAAATGCTGGGTACCAATCCTGAAGCTTTACCTGCTGGCTATGCTCGTGGTGGTGTAGTAGGTTATGACAATGGTGGAGTTCCTACCAATGGTCAGGGCTCTTTGTGGAGCGACTACATCTACCCTGCTATGCAAGACTTTGGTACTGCTGAACACTACTACTTAAACCAAGCTTCTCCAAATCTTGAGAACACTCTTAGTCAACACCCAATCTTAGGTCCTGCTGCTGTAGGTGCTGCTATTATACCTGCCGCCCTTGCTGCTGGAGCTATGGGTCCTGAGGCCGCTCCTGCTATTGCTGGGGCTGGATCATTAGCTGCTGCATACCCTGGAGTAGCTACATCCTTGGCTGGCGTAGGTTCCCTTGCTGCCATGAATGCTATGTCTAATCCTTCAGCTCCTGCCCCTGAACAACCTGCTGCTGTTCAGAATAAGATTGCTAATATGAAAGCTCAGGCTCTTCAACAAAGTGCTGCAGCTAAGCAAGCTGGTATTACTAAGGACGATATCGCGTACGCTCAGAATATACAAGACCTTGCTAATGGTCAACCGTCACAAACAGTAAACGCTCAACCACAATACGATAATGCTTTAGGTATGCCTCAATCACTTCAATCAATGGCTGGCACTGCTGCTATGATGTCTCCTTATGCTGGTCATGGTAACTTTGCTGCTGATATGGCTGGTTACGGTGGGGGTATTGTTAATCAGGCTATGCAACAACGCCAAATTGACGCAATGGCTGGATACAGACAAGCTATGGCTAGTGCTGCTCAACAACGAGCAGGAGCTGATGTACAAAGGGCTGGTTACCAAGGTCAAGATCTTCAATACAAAATCCAACTGCAACAAGCTCAAGCTGCTGCTGAACGTACTAGAGCTATGGGTGGTACACCTGCTGAACAAGCTCAAAACTGGGCTAAGGCAATGGCTCCGCTGGAACCTGCATTGCTGTCTATGACACCGGAACAGCAGATAGCCCAGATGATGAAGTTCAATCAGATGGTAGGACAGCCACAACAACAACAACAAGGTAGTGGTATGGGCTCGATGCCGGGCTTAGGGGGAATGACACTAGATCAATTAAAGGCTCTGAAATCCCAATACGGGCAGTGATGATACCCCATGACCGACCCTTCACAATTCTCAATAGATGACATTAATGCTGAGATAGCAAGACGACAGTCTACTGCTCCTATGAACGGACAGGACTTCTCTGCTAATCCTAATTACCAAGCCCTTGCTCCTACCATAGCTCAGACAGAGCAGAAGTATGGACTGCCTGCGGGCCTGCTGGCTAATACTGCGGGAGCTGAAAGTAGCTTCAACCCTAGTGCAGTAAATCCAGATTCAGGCGCGACAGGTCTTATGCAATTCATGCCTAGCACTGCTAAACAGATGGGTATTGATCCTACTGATCCTTACCAGTCTATTGATGCAGCAGGGCGATACTACCAACATCTTATATCCCAGCACAATGGCGATGTCCCTGCGGCTGTAGCAGCTTATGGTGGCTTTGTAACTAAAGATCCTAGTGCTTATCAAGCTAAGGTAATTCCTCAAGGCTACTACGCTCAGAACCAACAACCTACAACTACCAATCCTCAGCAAGTGCAATCTGATGCGTCACCTTATTCTATAGACGATATCAATGCTGAGATAGCACGTAGAGAAGCTAATCCAGATATGGGTGAGGTAATGAAGGGCGTACATCGCTCTATTGCCGATACAGCTAACCTTATGGAGAATGCTTTACCAGCTTTTGGTAAGAGCGCTGCTAATGAACTGTTTGGTACCAGCTTCGATAACAAACAAGATATGATTGACTATGCTAATAAGTCGGCTGACATACAAAAGCAATATGGAGCACAAGTAGGCTCTATTCACGACATCAAGGGACCTGGTGATGTCATTCCTTATCTTAAGGGGCAAGTAGGTGAGAACCTAGCTGGTGTCATTCCTATTGCTGGAGAAGGTTATCTTGGTAGTAAGATAGCATCTAAGGTTCTTGCTGATACTGCAGAAGAAGCGGCTTCTAAGTACATGGCTGAGGGAATGACACAAGACCTCGCTACTCAGAAAGCTCAAAATGAAATAGCTGCTAAGGGCGCTGCCTTAGCTGTTACTGGTGCTATGGCTCCTCAACAGATTGCTGGGGAATATGCTAGTCTTATGCAGCAAGGTCACGATGACCCAATGGGGGCCGCTCTTATCGGGGGACTCGAGACTGGTGTATACATGCTGCCTGAAATGAGCATGTGGAATTCTATATTCGGTAATAAGAAAACTGCTGCTGAAGCCACAACACACAGTATCCTAGATAAACTGCTTCCTGTCACTGATCAATCAGGAATGATGAAACTTGCTGCCCGAGAAGCTTTAACTCAAGGTGCTAAGATGGGCGCTGCTGGTATGGGTGCAGAAAGCATTGGTGTACTGGGTGAAGCTATACTTGGTTCTAATCCTGATGTGTTCTCTGCTCAGAACTTCTCCAGAATAGTTGACTCTGGTCTAAATAATGCTATTGGTGGTGGTATGTTTGGTGCTGTGGCTGGTGCTGTACATGCTCCTACACCGGAACCTTCTTTAGAGAAGATAGGACAGAAGCTAGGCTGGAACCAAGAAGAAGGTAAGCCAAGTGATCTGACACAGCCTCAGCCATTAAGCCAAGGTAATCTGTTTACAGAGAAAGAAGCTCCTAAAGTAGAATCACCTTCTCTAGATCCCTCTCTACTCTATCCTCAAGATATGCCTGAGGACTATATCAGTCGTTTTAAACGTGCTGGTATTACTGTTGAAGATATGACTAAAGTGCTACATGGCCTTACTGATCCTGAAGATCGTATGCGTGTTTACACCGATATGGCTAATCAACTAGCGACTTCACACCCAGAGTTGTTTGGTCTGCCTAAAGCTAATCCAGATGCGTTAAAGGGGCAAGCACAAGCCAGAGGCTACATTCCTACCAAGGATGGTCTGGGTCCTATGGTTAGAGCTCAGACACCTGAGATGCTGGCTAACAGACCATCCTGGCTAATACATCCCTCAAGCTTATTTACTACACATGATGTGGCTAAAGCCCGTGATGTAATTAATAACTATGTTCAGGGTCTTGATAATCCCGATGCTATTATGTCGTTCCAAGAGAAGAACTTAACTGACGCTGGTCGTAAGCGCCTTATCAAAGCTCTTAATGGTAAGATGCCTGATACCCTTACACCTACTTTGATTAAGGAAGCTAAGGCCAATGGTATTCCTATTACAGAGACCACGACACCTCAAGATATTATTCATGGACTATCGGTTAAGAACCTTAGTGAGAACTTAGAACCTAAGTTTGACAATACTGAATTCCAGCATAGAGTTGAAAACATACCAACTTATGGTACGGTCTCTAATGACATTCTACAGCCTAAGAGAGTAAACGACGCCTTATCTAAAATCCCTATGGGTGATGAGCAGAAGAAGTTTCTTTCTAAGAGCATTGATCAAATCAAACGTATCGTAGGGGAGGTGACTGGTAATAGAACTCAGTTCCATGCAGTAGAGAAGCTTATAGACAATATCCATCACGATCCGGTCTTAGGTGCTCAACTGCTTAATCACATCTATGTTTCATTTGGTAATGGCTATACTGAAGCAGACCGTATTGAAGCTGGCTACCATGAAGGTGCTCACTTCTTATGGAAGTTTGCTATGACACCTGAAATGAAGCAGATTGTTCATGAGAACGCTGCTAAGCTTAAAGACTACTTCCAGCAAGATGGTTTCTTAAAGGATCAGAACTTTGATGCTTACCTAGGTTCTAAGCGTGGTCTAGAAGAACTTTGGGCTAATGCTGCCGGTAAAGAAGGCTACAAACGCTTTAGCCAAGATCCTACGGCTATGAAAGGCATCCCCTTCGTACTGCGTCAGAGTATTAAGCAAGTTCTAGACTTTATGGATAAGTCCCGTAATATGATGCGAGGCCTTGGCTTCCAATCATTCGACAGTATTATGAAATCCGCATTAGATGGTAAACTTGCAAAGGATCATATCAATGACGCTATGCATCAAATTCAATACGCACGTGCCCAAGCGATTGCGACAGACTTCCATAAGAAGTACGCAAAGGATCACGAAGATGCTTGTAATACCATTTACGACGATAACGCTAAAGTTAGGTTAGGTGTTAAAGACGAGAACGGTAAGTTCCAGACCAATCCTCAGAAGATGGGTTGGATGGGTATGTGGATTGAATCATTCCGTAATCTGTGCGATAGGAAGTCTTTCCTTGCCCCAGTAAAGAACCTATACGACAATGCTTCTCTGAAGAGAGGTCAATACCTACAAGCGTTTGCCAAGTCCTTACAAGGTGGTTTTGCTGATCTGAATAAGGCTGACAGAGCTCAATGCTGCGATATTATGAAAGCGGTTAACAAGTCTCAGAAGCTGTTACGCTTTAATCAAGACGGGACTAAGGTCAGCTTTGACTACCACAAAGATCATATGCAGGATGTAGCAGTCAATCATGGCAGTCTTAAAGAAGGTCAAGAGATTAGCGTAACTAACCCAGGTTTGGTAAAGGGTCTTAAGGCCTTACAGGATGCTGGACGCATGGCTTTAGGTGCTAAAGAAACTGAATGGCGTAAGAGTATAGCTCAAGAGTTGGGTGTTAAGCCGGACTTCGGTAAGCAGGACTTAGCTGATGAGACAGCCAAGCTTAATGATAAATATGCTACACCTGAAGCACGTAACTCAGACGACTTCAAAGCTGCGGCAAACCGCCTACAAACTGTAGGAGAAGAGCTAGATGCTCTTGCAAAATTAAAATCATCTGAGTACATGCCTTCTGTACGTTACGGTAAGTATGCTTATTCAGTACACTACCGTAATAACGATCCTCAAGGTCGCTGGGCCAAAGGGGACTTGAAAGCCCTTATAACTGTTGAGTCCGGTACATTTAATAAAGCGTTTGATCCTAGGTCTATGGAACGCGCTAAATCTGAATTGGCGAAATACTCTGGCTCTGACTTCGTTATCCATGATAGTATGGATGGTCAACTCCATGATAAGAACGGGGTTCAAAAGCGCGACATAGGTCTGCCCTTTGCCTTAACTCATGACAACATGAGACTGCACGGCATCAATCTTGATAACCTTGAGACTATGATGGGTGTTCTTAACAGTCGCGATGTAGATCCAGATAAATATAACGATATACGTGATATGCTATCGTCTAAGATGTCTTCTGATGAATTCTCCAAGATGTTTAAGAAGTCTAGAAACATTGATGGCTATTCCAGAGATTGGGATAGGGTATTACACTCTTGGATGACTACTGATGCTCATTATATGTCTCATATGGACATTGCCAGGAAACTTCCTTACTTCCGTCGACAGTACGCTCAACTGTTAGATGCTAATCTTAAAACCAAGATCGCTCAGCATATAGGTGGTATGGATGGTAATGGTACGGAACAAAGAGGCTATCTGAATTCTGCTGGTGGTGACTACTCAATGCTCAGGATGGCTAACTACTTATGGTGTATGGGTGGTAACATGTCATCCCTATTGGTAGAGACAATGAAGCTGCCTACTGCCACATTAGGTAATCTTAACCAGATCAATCCGAATCCATTAAACAATATGGCTATGATTGGCAAGTACATGGCAAAGAGCCTTAAGTACACTAAGGAACTAAACTATAAGTTTGGGGCTGTCCATAGTGAAGACATCATCAATAAGATGCTCGCCAATAAGGATATAGATCAAGATGAAGCTAAGGCAATTAAGATTGCCCTTGACACTAACCGTCTAGCCGAATCAAACACCAGAACCTACGCTACTGGCGATACCTACGGTACCGAGACAGCTCAAGGTCAGTTCGCTAACAAGGCTAGTCAGGCTGCTCTATGGCTCTCTAAGCCCTTGGCTATGGTAGAGCGTATGATCCGTACTACCTCGTTTATGGCTAACTTTAATACTATGCGAGCCAAAGAAACTCAAGTACCGGGTTTCCTAGATAAGCTTTACCAAACGAATGAGATCTATAAGGACATGAGGCAGCGTAATCCGGATTGGTCTCCTGCCCTTTGTGCGGCTTTGTATGCTTGTGATGAGGAGAATGGTACTCCAGGCAAGGTAGATCGCTCTCCATACCTTCAGGGTGCTGGTGGGGCAATTCTTATTCCTTTCATGTCGTTTGACCATAACGTCCTAGAGAGTATGGTTAAGATGTACAACCGTGGTACAGATGGCCGTAGAGCCCTTGGGGTGATGCTAGGAGCGTTTGCACTATTCTCTGGTGTACAGGGCCTACCTGGTATGAAACTGCTTCTAAACACGTCCCAGGCCGCTTATAACTCGATTAACGGAACTGACTACGATTGGGAGTATCTGATCAAGAAACAGATAGCTGATGACACTGGTTCTGCTAAGGCTGGGGTTCTGGTTACTAACGGAGCTTTAAGGGCTTTTGGTAATATAGAGATATCCGAACGGATAGGACTACCCATCCCAGGCGAGGATGTGCTTATGAACCTTATGGGTCAACAAGGGCATAGCCTTGACACTCTTGGGGTTGAGGGGAATATGATTAACAATGCAGCCAGTGCATGGAATGCTTATAGGAATGGGCAACCTGGGTTTGCCTCTATAGCACAAGCTATTATGCCCACAGCAGCCTCTAACATGGAGAAAGCTTACCTTCTGTCTACCAGAGGGGCTATGTCAGGCATGGGTGGTGTTGCTCCTTATAGGGCCCTGCCTCCAGATCAAGTATCAACATGGAGTGTTATGGCTAGGGCTTTAGGCCTTACTTCAGACCAGATAGCTTCTGCGAATGAGCAAATCCATGAGACTAAGATGCAATCTAAAGAAACCCAGACTGCTGATGCAAGGTTCCAGCAACGTATGGCCTATGCACAGATGACTGCTATGGATGCCGCTAAGAATGGCGATAGCCAAGGTGTACAAGCTGCACAAGAAGATCTGAAACAGGCTGCTATGGAATATGCCAAGTTCTGTCAAGACAATCACCTGCCTTTGGATATGGCTTCTAAGATGAATGAATTAAGACAACAGATGGTACAACGCGAAGAACCCCTGGCACCAACCAGAGCTAATCTAGGTGGTAAACAGGGGCTATACAGGGGTACGTTTGGAGTTAACCAATTCTGGCAACAATACAATCAGGAACAAGGTAGATAGCATGGACCCTATTAACTCAGCATCGTCAGGCATCTACAACCTGATTAACAATAATAATATTGCTATAGCAGCATTGTCAGTGATGGCTTTCTTTGAAGCTGCCTTAATATGGTATCTTCTTAAAGGCATATTTAACTTTCAAGAAGTACTAAAGGACTTAGAAGTAACTGTACGTCTCTTAAATGAGCGTATCAATCACAGGGGAGAGTAAGATGATTAAAGAAATTCTAGCAGCTCCTAAAGAGCTACAGAGATTAGGTCAAGAGATAAAGAAGCATACCAAAGAGATTAGAGAAGGTATTCGGGCTAATGGCTATTGTCTTGATGGCATTTGCAAAGAGTATAGACCTGTCCCTGCTAAGCGGGATTAGAGTATCTCTCTAGTAATAGCTGTAAGCAGGTATAAGATTTAGATATCTGTAAGTAATACCCTAGAAATCTCAATACATACCATGGATAGCAATTATGGGTTTTATGGCAGTAGGTAGTAAGCCAGGATTTAGAGAATTCAAATTTACGATTTGATATTCTGGTTACAGTTATATTATACCCAAATAGCCTATAGTAGCTGACTTTATCTGAAGGCTTTAAAAGCCATCCTTCTTTATATCTCCAGTAATCACATATCTTCTGTGTGACTTTCATTACTTAATACCACATCTCTCCGCCAGTAGCATATTAATAGCAACCATCTTCTTAAGGTTGTCTCTATCCACATGCTCATCTGGTTCTAGACTAAAGGGCATAATACCTGCATGACAGAGATCAATCCCTTGGCTTTTTGTTACTGGGATGGACGCCTTCTGGTAATCCCCCGCGCAAGAGACTAGCCAGCTCGTCATTAGACAAGCCGTTAACACGCGCATTAATTTGAGCAGCTTCTTCTTCACTGTGTTCCTCGTTGTTGAGATCTGTTAAACGCTGGTCCTCTTTACCTTGCCTAATAGCAGAAAGCCTAAGAAGCTGTGTTGACACAAAACTTCCTAGGCTTTTGATTAGCGGTAGAAGAGGACCAGTTATGAGACTGATCCAATTCATGTTAGGCTGAAGGGGTTGCGGATGAGTTCGCATTTGCTGGGGCGGCGACTACAGGAGGGGCAGTAGAGACCGCAGCAGTAGGGAGCGCTGTAGTGGGCTCTTCGTAAGGCTTCAGGTAGTGGGCCAGCATGTTAAGCAAGATGATACCAAGCGTAATCTCTACGTTCAGTTTAGCATCAAGCAAAGTCAGTACACCTGAAGCTTGCAGACCACCAACAGCCACAGCAACAACGTTAGTAATCTGTGCAATGGCTTTGACAATCTGTTTAGCATGGATTTTTAATAGATGAAGCATTTATTATTCCTTATTGTAATGATGAAGCTAATAGAACAGCTTCTTTCTTGCGGCGTGTGGGATATGCATCGCCAAAGTTACTAAGTTCATCCACTGCCTTCTGCCACAATCCCTGTGTGATAGCACTGAAGAAGTTAGGGCAGCGTGTCTTAAGAGAACCGTATTGGAACCCTACCGACATAATCACTGTCTGTTTAGCCGAGTCTAAGAAGCTAAATACAAAGTCAGAGTTTTGATTATACTCTGATTCGATCTGAGATACATAGCTCTTATGAACACATGCATCAAGCTCTTGAGCTTCTTGGGTATTTAGAACTAGAGGAGCCCGGTTAAGAGCCCCCCTAGCGTCATCACCGACTAAGCCGGAAAAGGGAAGTAGCTTAGTCAGAGTACTCTCAGTAAATCCAAATGCTTGTAATGCAGCTTTAGAGTGCTGGCCTATATCAAATCCAGTACCAATGGTAACACCACTAGTATCTGAAGGGACATAGCCTTCAATCCTAAAGCCTTCTAAAGACTGTATGAAATCCCAGTCAATAGTACAAGCATCGGTCATTAGATGATGTCTCCTAAAAAGACATTCGAATAGAGTTCGTTCTTAGCCATTTCCAGAGAACCAAGAGCATTGATCAATTCAATATCTCCTGCCCAGATAATCTTAGGGTCATTGTTCTCATCAAATACGATGGCAAAGAAGCCTACAGATTTATTGTTTACGATCTCAAGGAATGTCTCAAGACCTTTCTGTTTTAGTTCTTCCGAGGTAGGTTCTTTCACGCCTTTAGTCCCTTTCTTGGGTACGAAGGCAGAGACATTATCAGTCTTCTGTGATCCTTCCTCTTGTGTTTTGATAGTCATTTAGTATTTGTTTCTTTCTTTTATTGGGCTTCACTCGTAGCCGGTATTTAGGAGTACGAAGGTCCTTAGCAATACTATTTCTTAGTGCGTGACGGAGGCTTCTTTTTCGACTTTTCTTTTTCATCGACTTTACCTCCTTTTCGTTTACCAGTAAAACCATTTGCATGGGCAGCAGCAGCCTGTTTCTCCGCACCTTCTCTGGTTGGATAAACGTGACCGTGACCACCCCATTTATACCCGCCTTTTACTTTACGGATAGGCATAGGATTACAGGAACCGTTTACTTACTGCAAAGCCAATGCCAGTATGAGTAGAAGGGCGCAGTTGGGGTGCCTTATTAAGGGGACGACCATTCGACTGCGTAGTCTTTGTTTTAGTACATGTGGGCATAGCTGCGCTTGTCACTGCTTCCTTGGTTTCTGCCTTCTTAGGCTTAGTGGGCTTAGGGTACTTAGGCTGATGCTTGGAGGGAATACTGCCATCTCCCAAACGGACTACCATGTAGTTACCATTGTAGGGACGACTTTGAGCGACCTTACGAGCTGCTTCACGTGTAGGGAAAGTCATTCTAGAGTGAAGTTGACCAGTTGTCTTGTTCTTTAGTGCCCAGTTACGATTAGTGTTCGACATTATTAGTGTGATACTTTCTTCATTGGTTGTTGTTCTTGTTTATCTTTAGGCTTCTTGCCTTTGGATTCTTTCTTTTGTTCTCCGCGAGACATTTAGTATTCCTTAGTAAAATTATATTGACTTGGGTCGAAGGCACTAGAATACTCTATTCTACAGACGCCGATTGTTTTAAGATCTTTATCTACTATGATAATTTCTTCTAGATCTCTAATAGTGTCAGGAGCTTTTGCCATTTCTAATAGCACCTCCGCAACACTAGTATAGTCCTCGCCCCTACTTCTTGTGGGCATTCTTATCACGTGGGTAAGAGCGGTTCTTATGTTTCGATTGTACACGAAGATTACCATCCCCGTTACCACCACCTACACCACGTTTGTGGTCTACATCTTTACCATCTCCCTTACGGACACGGCCTTCTTTCTCAAGTTTAGCCCTGGCAGCATTGCGCTTCGAGCGATTAGCAATCTGTTCTGGCTTGCCTTGATAATTTTTATACTCTTTTTGATAGTTACGTTTTTTTGTCATTGTACTCTACTACTTTTCTACACCATTCTATAAATTCTTTAATTGTTAGATTGTGTCTAAACTTATTGACCGCAGAACAAACTAATTGTAAATTATCTTTACTATATTCTCCACCGGCTTTAATTCTATCTAAAGAAGCATTTGTAGGATTGTGATACTCTACTGATCGATGGCAAGTTAATTTGACACCTGTTAAAGCACATTTTCCATTCTGCCTATTATATATTTCAAATAGATCCTCAACTGTTAAATGTTTTCTATTTGGTCGTTGTCTCAATTCATTAAAGTAGATGTCGAACTTACCACTGTTTCTTTCGTAGACTCTTTCAAGAGTTCTTAGGGAACTTCCACGTCTATGCCAATAATCACGATCCATGCATCGTTTACTGCATTTCGTTTGATTCTTTTTATAACCTATAAACTCAGCTCCGCAATAGGTACAGGCTCTTATAGTTCGTTCAGAAGGGGTATAGTAAAGACTAGGCAAGTTTAAACCTTACTTATTAGAACCTGGGGTTGTCATACGCTGAGCTTCAAGCGCTTCTTTCTTCTTATCCTGACACTCCATGAGTTCATCATCAGTGCAGCAATAATCGGGTTCAGCATCTTCTTCTTGAGCTTCACGTACCAGTTCGCCTACCTTAAGAAGCTTAGGGTCAATCTGTTTATCTTCTGCATAACCAGCCATGTTCTTAGCTGACTTAAGCGTAGGTGTAGCATGAGGGTCTACGTTTTTCTGGTCGATTTGGTCGTTGAGTGTTTCTTTTGTCATTGTACTGCTTTCAATTCGGTTTCATGTTGTTGTTTTTTAGCGGTATCTTTTGCTCGCCATTCAGCTACTTCCCGCATTCTCTTATCAAATGCTTCCAGCACTTCGCCATTGTGCTCTTCAAGGATTGTTTTGTCGTCATCTCTAATACGCCATGCTTCACAGTTACCAATAACTGATTTAGCTTTTTCTACTGTTTCATGCGAGGCGTAAACATAACTACTGCCGTTGTAACGTTCTGAGTGAAAGCGTTTAATTGTGTCTGTCATTGTATTATTATACTCCTATAGATTGATCTTGTCAAGTGTACTCTTTGAGTAATCTCTCTATACTAATCTCTTCTAGATCATAATCACCATCCTTAACATTTCTCTTATGCAGGATACCAGACCAGTACAGTTGATCTACTTGAGGCCCAGCAAATGACTGGTACTCGGGATCAAGGAAGCATCCAGCAATAAGACCACGAATACGAGTACCATTAGGCTTAGTAAGAGTAGCAACGTCCAGGGTATGAGCATGGCCCTGTGTGGCCGAGACCCCCTTCTTAGCGAGGATAGCCTTTGCATTCGGCACGGGCCGACCTAGAACTCCGGAAGCCCAATAGTGAGAATAGTTAATCCCATCTACTTCTGCCCAATCCATAAATGGTATAACGGTTTCATTGATCGGCTGGCGCGTATTGAAGGCCTGCATATTAATGGTGTTGGACGCCCAGCGAGGTTCGTACTCAAGCAGTTTTTTGAGCCGATACTCGTGATTGCCGATGAGCTTAACAATGATTGGCTCATATCTGGCTTTCTTGAGACTGACTTGTCGCTTGTTGTAAGCGTGTAAGGGAGCATAGAGGACTTCTTCTGCCGCATGGAGGGATTCAATATCTTCTTGTACATTCTGAAATACAAACTCCTTTTTACCCACATCATAAGATGAAAGGGAAGCCATGTCTACCATGTCCCCTAGGTTCACTATTACTTGTGGTTTGTGTGTTACGATATAATTACCCAAAGCCTCAAAACGCCTAAGATTGTCGCCTTTGGACGTGTGTTGGTCAGGTATAATTAAATGATCTGCTGGAAGTACCGAACTATGTATCTGTTTTGGCAACTCTCTTAACCTTCTGTTTTCTGAAGGCTAATAGCTTAATATTGCCTCCTGTGTTGACATCATATTCCGAAGCAATCTTTACAGCCGTGTACGGCGATGCTCCTAACGCCATAGCACCAAAAGCAAACTTCCAACCAGAGCCTAGGGCATGGAAGGGGCTCTCGATAGGCATTGGGTATAGTCTACTTTCAAAGACTAGCACTCTGTGTTTCCTATCTACGATAATACCTTCTACCTCGACATCTCTGTCATATAAGCCGTACTTCTTAAGATTAGCTTCTGTTAGCTTATAGCCATCTTCTGCCCAATCTATAAAAGCCATAACATCCTGTGCAGAACCAGCAGCAGCTATTAAGTATTCTTTAGTTATCTTGCCTTTGGATACACGACCATACCGACCATCGTCAGAGGTAACCATGCTATCCATAGCGATAACTCCGCCTTTATACGCTATTGTCGTCATCGAATGCCTTTATCCACGCTTTACATATAGCCGAACGTACACAATCTTCAATCTCAAAATGTACTTGCCCAACCTTATTCGATAAGTTTTCGTTATTAACATCTTCTAATAGATAAGTTAGATAAGCTAAACCAGATTTCTCGTTGTTCTTTAAATCCGATTGCGAGATATCACCGTTAATAACGGTCCTGCTATCCTTACCGGTCCTTGTAACAAACGCTTTGATCTCAGGGATCGTTGTGTTCTGCGCTTCATCCAGGATAACAAAAGCACTGTTAAACGTATGACCTCTAATTGTGTCGAATGGAATGATCTTAAGTTTGCCATTCTTTACCATACATTCTACTTCACCCTTGGATAAGAAGTCTATTAAGACCTGAATTATAGGCGCTACCCAAGGCTCTATCTTCTCATCTATAGTCCCTGGCAAGAAGCCTAGGCCTTTACCGCAAGGAACCGTCGGACGCGTAATGATGATCGTCTCAACCAGACCTTTAGAATAATAGTATGCCGCCAATGCAGCTGGCATGAATGTTTTACCCGTACCTGCCGGTCCTGTGACAATGGTCATTTCCTTTTCACTTATGGATCTAGCCAATTGAGCTTGCTTAGCGGTCAAAGGCTTTGGGGCAGTAACGTGCGTCTTCTTAGGAGCCATAGGTACTATTATACACTAATTTGAGGTGACTTAGCAATGGCCTTTGACCCTTTTCTTTGTATATTTTAAAGTTTTAATGATTGATGAAGTGATTCGCATCTTCTCCATACTGTGTTTAGACTTTGATAAGAAGTACTCTAGATTCTCTCTATCGGGATTAACTACTTGTTTTTCCTTATTCTTCACGCCTTACCTGCCTTCCATAACTGATTCGCTATTACGACTAAGTATGTTTTAGATTGTAGGAATTGTATCAAGCATCTATCCTCATGTTTATCCAATACCTCAGCAAAGTCATTGCATATAGTACCTAGAGGATCTCTAACAGCCACTGTGAACACAGTATCGCCTATTTCCCAGTTATCTGGTAGGGCCGGTCTTCTTGGGCCTATCGTCTTTCCCAATTCCTCGTTGAGAGTACGCACATGCGAAGGCAATATTGGTGAGTGCATGGTGAAGATGGGGTATCCCTGATTCGGCGTCACACTCTTCTCCTGCCCACCATTTATAGAGGTGTCGGAGGGTGGCGGCAAAGATTCTTGACCACTGCATTCCTTTAGCCCAGTTGTATTCACCGTACTTATTGGCTCCATAACTAAGGGCTGAGCCGAGGGCCCAAATAGCTTCTGGCGGAATAAGGTCAAGACGTGTTTTATTTTCATCAAACTTCTTCCCCTCTGCTTCTATTTCTTTAGAACTTGGTGACAAGTTTGTGGACGATAGCTGGTTCATCGGCACTATTATTCTCCTCTTCCCATTTCATTCGGGCCTTAAACATCTGGAAGATCTCTTCCATTTGATTGGCGTATATATGCACTTTACCATCCTCTTCAAAGGACGTGCGTTCAAATTGTTTAAACCATTTAGCCCATTCATCTGAAGGCATGTTGGTATAGTTCTTATCCATTACAGTCTCTTTTAGCTAGTCTTAATTGTGCGTCTTCTAGAACATCAACTGGATAGTCTGATTGGAACAATTCAAGCCCCTTAATCAGTCCAGGAGTTTCATTATTATCTAATAGAAATTGCTTGTATTCGCTATCGAGCGTTTCCCAGTTCTTGTTGATAGTCTTGCATAGGTCATCAAACTCATAGTCAGAGATAAGCGTATCTGCCAAGCAGTAGTATAGATAGCTGTGTACGAGGTATTCATGAATTAAATCCATTGTATATCCTTAGGTAAGCTAAAACCATGTGTGACCCACATACCATTGAACCAAGGCTTTCCTTTAAAGGTTCCATCCGGATACTCAAAGTCAATCCGTTCTTTCATAATTATGAATTGCGCCCCATGTTCTTGATACATTTTAATCCGCTTCTTACCAGCCATTGCTGTTAACGGTAAGAGTAATGCAAATGGTCTGCCTAGATCATAGCAGCGTTTTAGAAAATCTGTCTTCTTCGAGAATGGTGGATTAGTGATAATAACCTCACCTTGTACTTTATCGGTGGTTAAGAAATCAACACCATACTTTATATCACTAGAAACTACATTATAATTCATGGCCGTAAGACTATCTACTATGCGGCCTTTACCACAAGCACACTCCCAGATATTAGTCTCATCTGTAAATAGATCTCTAGAGTGTTTATTACTCTCTAGGATATTCATAAGAGTGGCTACAGGCCACCTAGGGGTCTGGAAATCATCAAACCCTTGGTTCTTCATCTGGCCTAGGGTAGACTTAATCTTGGTGGCTGACATCAATATCATCCCAAGGAAGATTATCATCATTATCAAAGTCAAGCTCTTCAGCCATTGTATCTTCTTCAAGATAAATATCCAAGTCTTCATGTACTGCCTCAGCAGCAATAAGCTTAGCTTCACGAAGGTCTTTAGCTACCATAATACGATAGCAAGCATCTTCCAATGATAGTATCTGTTCATTAGCTGTTTCCATAAATTCCTTTATCGCCTTAACCGATCTTAGATTGATTGGCGCTGCCATTTAAATAATCCTTCCTATAATCTTTTACAAACTTCTTAACAAAGTTATCCCTATCTTCGAATACGTTAGGGGCACGTATGACATTCTTATGTTGTTTAAGTTCTTCTTCTATAAGAGAAGCTATATGCAAGGACTCCCTAGCATCATGAATTCTGAATTCACACTTCTCATTAGACGCAAAGACTAAGGGGGTGTGAATAATCACATCATACTTGAACTTCTCTACTTCCTTGATATAGGAGGAGAACTCTGCATTAGTACAGTATCCAGCGTGCTTAGCGTAGATCTTACCCAAGAACAATACTGAATCACAGATGATTGGGCTAAATGTGGTCTGCATAATCGCAGTCTCTTGACACATCTGACTATGTCCGACATGTTCTTGCTCACCACAATCTCTTATGGTATGGCCTGAGGCAATCCAGTACTTAGCGTATTCTGGTATGAGGTATGCACCTTCAAAACCTTCTCTTAAAAACTCTGCATAGAGCATTGCACCCAACGTAGTCTTACCAGACTGAGGGGCTCCTATTAGTCCTATCTTCATATGTATTGAGGTACCTTGAAAACTATGTTGCTACGTATAGCATAAAACTTACGACCAGATTCCAATTGCATTGGCTCTAGCCAAACCCTAACCCAAGTGTGACCATCCTTATGATACTTCTTCATAATCTGGTTGGCCATTGCTTGGGCATCATCTCTATTAGCAGTATAATCTGCGCTAGAGGCTCTGAGCATTATTACATTTCCCATTCTTTACTTGCGCCAAACTTTCTAAATCTGGCTTTATGTCCTTTTAATATTGCTTTAACTGCCATAAAAACTTGATAGACCTGGCCTGGATTTAAAGCAGCCCTGTCACATGCATCTATGAATTCTTCATTATCTATCTTTAACCATTGCTCAACTGGTATGCGTATTCTATCGTTGATAGAGAACGAATCAATCAAGGCTTTATCTAAAACTGTTCTGTGTAGTTTAAGTTCTTTTCTTAGTTCGTCGTCGTTAGTATTAGGGTCGAGCTTTTGGAATAGACCAGTTTTAGCCAGTCTAGTAAGAGACATCTTCCCTTTCAATTCTTCTAAGAGCTCAGGCTGTAGCATCGTATAACATTCTTAGTTTCTTTAGCAATAAAATAACGTGCAGCTTCACCTATCGACATCTCTAGATACTCAGCAGCTTGTTTTAAATCTGCTAACTCTTCTTTGGTTAGGGATAGCTCTATGTCAACCATTATTTGCATGCGAGCTTCGCTCTTCTATTCGCCTCGTTTAATATGTGAGGAAGCGAGGTCTCATTGCTAATTATACTACAGTCGAAGGATTGTGTCAACGGGACCTGTACCACTCTTTTATACAGCCAGTGTAACCTGTATCTTGTATTAAATCACTTGTAGTCGTATAGATGTATCTGCTGTTTGTATGGCGTATAGCTAATACTTGAAATAGATACTTCAATATAGGAATGTTAGGAAACTCGATCTTTAAACGTCTATAAATCAGAGTGCCATTGACGTGGTAGAATTTATGACGTCTCTGTGGCATTGTTACTTGCATTATTCATCTCCCCATACAAAATACGTTCCGTACTCAGGGTGCCCATGAATTGCCATTAAATCTTCTAGGCAACTCCAGACAGAGGTCGAGCCCTTGGCCGTAAGCCATCGGATAGCGCAAGTACCATCTGTAAATATAACACCTTCAAATTGTGGTTTATCAGGTGGATTAGCTTGATTGACATCATGAGTACCTTCAGGTATAGAAGGCCTGAATACTGTAAACGTTCTCATATCCTCCCCCTATAATACCTATTAATTATGCAGTCGTTGTAGTAGTCTTCGGAAACCAAAACATCTCTTCTGAATAATTCTCTAGTTTCAGCGTAATTAGTCTTCCCTCGCGTAGTATGTTTTGATAGAATCTCAAATGTAAACTTATCTTTGCCAAACTTTCGGATGTCTGCTTTAAGCGCTTCGGAAGAGCTTTCGTAATATCTCCAGTCACTTTCAGTTACCTCCAGCTTGCGTCGTTTCTTCCCCTTAACCTTCTTACGGCGTTTAGACCAAAAGAACTTCTTTCCTATATACTTCTTAAGAGAAAGAGTATTAACAATTAGATACACGAAACCCTCTAGTCCTTCTGGACTAAAATCTTTAGGAATGCCTTGCCAAGGTGTTATGCTTTTCTTGCTTGACAATACCTTTTCCTAGCTTTAGACATATTCTGTCTATGAGTATCCGAAAATTTTGTACCAATCTTAGCAGCCCTTAACTTAGCACGATGCTCTTCACTAAGCACTCGCCCTTTATGCAGCTGGGAGATCTTATCTTTTGCTTCCTGACTTAATTTATAACCTTTAGAACAATTTACATCAGGAAGAATGTTGTAGCCAGTTGCTACAGAATCATACGCATTTACAAACAGTTGTTCAAAACATCTGATCAGTTCTACTGGGCAGGTCAGAATTTTTTCAAAAACGAAAACTGCTTCCCCGTGCTTATCCCAAGCCCTTTGTAGCTTTTGATTCTTATGTCTTTTATTATTTAGTTCCCACCTATGACGAGTTAATCGTTTAGGCACATTAACTGAACTACCGATGTAGACACATCGCGTAATGGTATTGGTTATAGAATATAAACCTGATTTCATAATTGAATAGAATCGAGTATTAACAACTGAATAAACGAACTCCTACTTGATCCCACGGGGATGAAGTCTTTCGGAACCCCTATCCAATCTGTTAATACTCTCTTCTTCACCAACAAGTTCCTAACGTATTTTTACGCATCATCTGTATCTGTACGAGTAGCCAACATGGACATGACGTCTGAGTAGCACTTTATCGGTACTCTTCTACAGTCCTCTGGTGAGGTATCGAAGATGGATACAGATTTACAAGATCACCTTATCTTATGAGTACTATAAGGTGAAACAAGTTTTTAGCGAAGGCGAGCCAGTGCTGCGTTTACTGCCGAAGCCTTGTCTGCCAGCTCAACGGTAGCACCGCTGCGCAGGGTGATCGTGGAACGGTGGGCGGGGTAGCCAAGACGGTTAGATGCACGAACCATGTCGATAGCATCTGCGCGGATGGAAACCGTCTGTTCTACGAGACCGTTTTTACCCTTGTTTTTAAAGACGCGGGTAAGTGTGATAAAGTTAGCCATTTTTAGTTCTCCTATAATGATAGACACGGGACAGTACCATACCGACCCGCTATTGATCGCCTCCAGCCAAAGTCTCAACAATTATCCGAAGTATTCTTCATACTGTCGGCTTGTTTAATAACCTCTTCCACTTTCGGCTCTTCTAACACCTTGACCAACGGGACAAGGCCATTAGAATAGTTAAAGTACCTAATGCCCTTTCCATTGTTTGCATCTTTCCAGCAATCTTTAGCAAAGGGGCAATAAGTACAATTCTTATGCAGTTGCATATTCCCCGACTTATTATGGGGAATAGGCTCGTAGCATTTCTTTTCAGGTTTAGGCGCATCAGGCGCAGCCAGTTTCTTAACCTGTTCAATTCGTTTTATAGGGTTTATCGTATCTACTTCAGATAAGGGGAGGAGACACAGTTCTCCAGTCTCTTTGTTAACTCCAATGAAGCTCGCTGTATCAGCCCCATTAGCATGGGCGTAGGCAGAGAGTTGAGCAATGTATCCGAAAGGATCATCTTTAAATAGAGATCGCTCAGAGAATTTCCTAAAGGCATAGGAAGAAGCAGATTTGACGTCCACCACAATTCCATCAATTTTTGCATCTTGGTGTCCGATGATACCATCTATATCCCATTCTTTCTGTTCATCTTCAACTGTATGACCACATTCCTTAGCAAGGAAGATGATCAGCTGTTCAATGATATCCCCATAGACAAACTTTAAAGCATTCTTAGCTTGTGTATTCTCTTTCTGCGTAGAATGATGCTCATACCACAGCTTCCTATCTGGGGTTCCCAGCTTAGACATGCGTATGGTAGGGCCACCATCCTTACGAGGAGTTAGGCGCTCCTTCAGCAAGGATCCAATGTTCTGTAGAAACAAATTTAGATTATCTTCAGAAGGAACCTTGCCTTCAAAGAAGAGCCTGTCAATATCCTCAGGCAGGGACTTTAATTCTTTAATAGTCTAGGACTCCCAAGGAGGAGTGTGCTTTTGCAGAATTGGTGCACACTAAACCAACGGAGGATCATATCTGCGGGGGATTATTTAGTTATCGAAGGCTACGTTGTCGCCTACAGCTACCTTATACCCAGTGCCATCAGTAGGCATGTCGTCCTTGCGGGCATAAGGAACAAGCTTAACCAGCTTAACCTTAAACATAGTAGTTCTGACCTTATTGAAGAAATAGGTACCGAACTTGATAATAAGCTCAGAGCCATTACCAATATGTTGGTCTGTAGTAATCTCTTGGTTAGAGTCATCTACCAGAAGCGGCTTCACGCTCTCAGGTGTTTGATCTTTATTATAACGTACAGCACGCTTAATAACTACGTGTTCACCAGGGATCTTGTCTGTGGCTGGCATAATCTCCAAACCCCAAGACTTAGCTTTCTTAAGCTCTTCACCAGTAACTACCAAGTTAACGCTGTACTCATCGGTACCGTACTTGTCAGAGTGCTTATGACGTTGAATAAACGGGAAATAAGCAATACCCCTAAGTACGCGGTTCATACGTTCATCTTCAGTAAACTTATTAAATTCTTTTTCAGTAAAAGACATGTATTATATTGTGCTCCTTCGCACGTTTGTGTTTTGAGATATTATTCTCAGTTTCTATACCATAAGTATAGCATAGTTAGAAGTTGTCGTCAAGTACCGTCCTAATAGTGGTTTCTAAGGCTTCTTCGCTCAAATCAGCAGAGACCTCATCACCTCGGGGTCTAGGATATAGATTGTCCTCTACTGCCTGTCTAGAAATACCATACCCCACAGCTATCGATTCATGCACGTAATGGCTAGAATCGCCAGCAAATAGACGAGCTGCTTGCTGTTCTCTAGTAGGATGGGATCTAGAGTTTAAAGTAACACCTTGTAATTGCTGGGCTGCGCCTTCAAGGTGCTCAGCTGATATATTCCTACCATACCTATTATAAACTTCCCATTGACCAGAAGATGGATTGTGCCTAATTTGAACTGAGCCATCAGCAGTAGCAGGATCAATCGCGGACAAAGTAGTCGCATTACTTAACCTAGTAGGAACTGCTTGCGTAGCCATATGCTCATCTTGCAGTCTAGAGAATTCAGAACCAAAATAATCCTTATGTGTATAGCTATCCAGAGATAGATTCAGAGCTGGTTCTTGGCTTCTGACTGAACCTCCTGAAATACTGGGCTCGTCTGATACACCTGTTAAGATAGCCCTCTTAGCCAAACGACTAGCAAGATGTGACATAGAATCTGATGTAATTCTAAAGCCAGAGTTCATAAACCTCATAGCTCGGCTGTGTACATGCATTGGGGTGTGATGATGGAATCTACACGATACGTTAAAGTATCCAACCTTCTTAAATGTATCGACATCAAACTTCATGCTAAAGTCAGATAGCTTAAAGTAGTGTTGGTTAAAACTAAAGTCGAAGGATTCAATTAGCTTATCTGGAGCGTCTGCCCAACGAGTAATAATAGAAAGATGAGGAAATCTCTTATGCTTAGAACGGTGAATGAATGTTAGGAATTCTGTTATCGAATTCTCAGAAGCGTGTAGATGCGAGTATGGATTCATCAGCATCATATGCTTAAACTCATTAGCTGCATCGTGCGAGGTAAAGAACATATCTACATCGTTAACTGGCATATCCGTAAATATAGATCTGAATACCCCACCTGCAAATACCGTATTGTCCAATAAGAAGTTCTTAAGATGCTTTACGTCTGCCGTTTCACAATGATCATTAACATACTTGATATAGTCATCGAATCGTTCTTCACATAGCTCAAGGGCTGCTTTAATCTTAGCCTTATGTGCTTTATCCATCTTGTTCCTCACTTCGTTGCGGTACGCTCTCGTTACTGCGTAACTCGAATTACTCCTTAGTAGCTGTAATAACTACATCTTTTAAGAACATACTTTTAAAATTCTTCCATATAACTGTCTGACACAGACAGACTGGACAGCTAGTAGCTTGTGGCTTAGGTAAGGTAAACTCATATTCACAACGTTTACACTCGTATAGGGGCTGTTCCATTTTTCATCCACTCCTGTATTTCCTCAAACTCAATAGGCCTAAAGCCTACGATCTCAGGACATATGTTTATAAATCTACGGTCCGGCACCATTCTATAAAATAGGTTGCGACGACAGACATGATTGCTGTGGCTGTGACCATGCATGTTATATTTAAACCTGAACTCAAGTTGTGAAGGATGTATAGGGATATGAGAAACAACCAAACCATGTTTAGGATAAATACGGTAGGCGAGTATGTCCTCAAAAATCTCCGTGTAATCAGGTAATTTAAATATATCATGATTGCCCTTTATAAGTTTCTTACGTCCATTGAACTTACTAATTAATGGTATAGCCTTACGATTAATAGCTATATCTCCTAAGAAATATACTCTATCCTCAGGCTTGACAACCTTGTTATGGTTATCTATGATGGTTTGGTCATGTTCCTCGATAGATTCGAAAGGGCGTATTCTCTGACCATGCTTATCTTTAAACTTGATGATACCTGCATGACCCATATGCAAGTCACCCCAAAACCATGTGCGGGACAAATTATTCTACCTTTGTTAATAAATATACTGAAGTCTGTGTTCTAAACTTTACCCATGTGGGTGTTCTATAGATAATCTCTTTAATAGGAGAGGTTCTAATGTGATCTCTAAGACCTGCCAGGACTACCTGCCAACCAGTCTTGACACCTTCTATACCTCTTATAACTTCCTTCTCGTCCGTTTTATAGTCATAAAGATAAAGTATGTTACCTGTAACACTATAACCAGATGGAACCATAGAGTCTTTATCTTCATCAAGGCTTAACTTTTCTAGTTTGAATAGCATAACTTAATCCTTACACAAATAACATCTCTCAGGCTTCTTACAAGGTACTTCTTTAGTACCGTACTCGGACAGTTCTTCTACCTTAGTGAAGTCCATGGCCCCTCGTCTAACATAATCCTTACCGCCATCCACAAACATCTCATTAGAACAACCACAAGACCTGAAGTCATGACGTGACTTAGACTCTAAGGTTACTCCACAAGCTAGGCATTTAGCTTTATTAACTAAGACTATTTCTATAGTGTGGGTATTTGTAACCGGTCCACAAGAACTATTTTCATATTCCCTATCGTCTTCATCTTGTCTTCTCATATATTGGATTATCCATGTTATAGGTTGAATTGCATCTTTCACATTGCAGATGCTCTAAATGGTAAGGAAAGTTCGCAGGTATATACATAAGAATGCCATATTTACAATGTGGGCAAGGGCCATTAACCTTCAATGTGTCTGAGCCCATGAGTGTCCTATCCTATACTCCCCGTCAAGGGGACATGAAGTGTTAAACAATAAGCCTGCGTCTACAATACCTTTGACCATGCTCTGACCGACCACATCTCCATACTCATTATAAGTCTCCGTTTGGTATTCGTCGTGTGTATAAGAACATTGCTTAAAGAATACTCTTTGCTTCTTTAAGTCATCATGATAAAACTTCATAGCTTGTTTCATAATAACTGCTTCAAAGTTCTGTAAGTATATAGACATAGCTAAGTGAGCATTTGGTAACCAGACTTTACGACCATCAAGTCCAATCATAAAGCCTTCTTCGGCTGCGGCAGGGATAATCTTATTCTTAAAGTTAGCGAATGAAGGAACGTTCTTCATAAACAACGCCCTAGATTTCATGCCCTTGATGATAGTAGCTACCGTCTCGGGCCTAGCTTTACGCTTCTCAGCTTGCAGCTTCAGGATAAGGTACTCAACATAGTTCTTAGCTTTTTCAAATCTTTTCTTAAACTTATATGGAAGCTCCTGATCTTTAGCCCAAGCGAATAGGCTATCAAACTCGGATGGCTTCGTAATAAGAACCGTTCCCAGCTTCTCGTCACCTGCCCCCATAATGAGGGAATAGACCCAAGTCTTTGCCTTTGACCTTGTTTCAATCTCAGCAGCCTTTCTATTGAACTCATGAATGTCACCACTAATCAGTGTTTTAATATATTCTTGATCATCCATATAGTGAGCAAGGGCCCGCAATTGAATGCCAGCAGCGTCAGCTCCAACCAGAATATGGTTGCCAGGAACCGACCAGCAATCTCTTGAATCCCATCCATAAGCCCCTCTAATACCACGAACCGCCACTTCAATTTCATTGTCAGATACCTCTTTTAAATAGACAAGATCATTCCCAGACACCAAGTCAAAGCGATTAAGACCAGAAAGTACCAATCCATCTTTTTTAATTTTCTTCGTAACAACACGAGCGATATTAGCCATATTATCGTTGTAGTGAGAACAGCGATGCGTTCCAGCTCCGATAGGGTTAATCTGACCATGAACTCTGCCATCATAACACCACTCCTCTAACTGGCTTAACTTCAACCATGTGTTGGCTTTATCGTGTCTATTGGCTACGATGCTATAATCTGCTAAGCATCTAAGCTCTGTCTTTTCCGGATATTTTGTGAGTAGCTCGTAAATTGCTTCTGATAACGTGGTCTTATCGGTCTTGACGCGCCCTTTATCCGTAAAATGCCTAGGCGTCCATCCAAGACCCAGTAGCCTTTCAGCGATCTGGTCACCACTCTGAGGGTTGAACGTTTCTTCCACCATAAGATCATAGGAGCCGTCTTCCTTAAGTATGGCCGAATAGCCTGGAGTTCTCTGATACGTTTCCAAGATTCGTGCTGGCACTTTAGCCACCGTACCATCCTTGTTAGTCTTAACAACCAGGTTACGAACCAATCTAGGAAGAGGGGGGAAGAGACGGGTGAGCTTCGCATTCATTTCCTCCAGAAGATAAGCTGTATCTGCCTTAAGCTGTTCAGCTTTAATCTTATCTAAATAAAAACCATTTTCTACTTGTTGCCATAACATATAAGCAACGTAATGCTCTAACCTAATAGACTGCTCTGAGAAGCCTTCGCGCTCCTTGTTAAGCTCTTTAAGTATCTTAACACCCAGCCTATTGTCCTGTACACAGTACTCTAGCTGAGGCTCAGAGAACTTAGACCAGTCTGACCAATCACCTTTAGGAAATCTCAGGTATCTACCCCAAGCTTCTAAAGAGTGTCCCCACTGACGATTATAGAAGCCCTTAGGCTCATGCTGAGCAGGTACAGGTCGAAACAGTCTAGACAACACCAAGGTATCTTCTACCTCGTCTACGGTGATCTTTGTACCCAACAGCCGATTGATATTAGGCATGTCATAGCCAATTATGTTATGACCGTACCATCTTTTAACGGTTTTAGCAAAAGCAATAAACTCGTCTTTGAAGTCATCATGACCTGCGAGGGGTGAATTGGGTCTGAACTTGAACTCTTCCCCTGTGTCAAGATCCGTGCAAACGATACACCATATTTTAGTAGGATGTACGAGTTTGTTTGCCTCTATATCTATGTAGACATTCTCTCTCAAATTTCAATAGCTTCCTTAGGAATATTCTTTTCTACTGACTTCTTAATCTCACCAAGTTCCTTGGCCATCATACCAATGCTATACACATCGTCAAAGCCATTGCGATCCATATCATGCAAGGCTTGTTTAAAGATGTCATCAATACGACGAATGTTAGGCAGCAGTTCATTCAAGACCTTAGTCTGAGCGATTACTTGCTTCTTAAGCTTAGTGATCTCTTCCCGTCTATGTTCTTTCATAGTCTCTTCCTCTACTACTGGCTTTGTTTTAAGCGTCTCCGCAACTTCCTTACTAAGGGGATTAGTTATTTCTGCTCTAGGTTCTCGACGCAACCTAGTTCTACGAACCGGGAAGAAGCCTCCTACCAATGGAACCTCTTCATCATCGAAAGCAATATCAAAGTTTGGTGTTGTCATAGTTGGTTCCCTTTCCCTTAAATCTAAACAATCTGTAATAAGTCCTAGTTCTTGTCGCCAATCATAATAGCTTTTGCTAAGACCACATACCGTACACTTGGTGGTATTATAAACATTATAATTCCAATGATGTTCACTCATCGAACTTAACCTCACGTTCAGAATTAAGGTTCAGATCGTCTAGTTCTTCCATACGACCAGTCTCTCTATTAAAGAATAGCTTACAAGCAAGACCACTATCTCCAGTGCGACGATTCTCTTCAACGATGACTTCGGTAGTGTTCGCCACGGTCTTATCAGGATTAAGCTTATCGCGCTCAAGATTGATAAGGATATTGCATAACTGTACAGGAGCACGGGAACCTCTAGTCTTTCCATCGTCGTTAACGTGTATAACAGCAGCTATGCCGATATTAAGAGAAGTTGTCATCTCCTTAAGATCAGCACAGAGCTTATCAAGGAAACGCCGCTCATCATTGTCCTCAGACTGATAAGTCAGCATAGAAAGGTGATCCAGAATAATGAAGCGACAATCATGAGCTTTTACAAAATACTTGATTTTATTATAGATGTTCTCTGATGTGCGATCATCTTCTGGATCAAACAGTGTCAGTCTGTCGTCAACAGACATGAATTCGTGAGCCTTCTGCAGCTCTTCTAAAGTATAAGGGATATTACCAAACTGGATAGGTTTCTTCATGTGAAGGGAGCACATGCCTAGGCCAATAGATTTCTTAGTGTCTTCAAGGAATATCAGACCCGTATTAAACTTACTCTTAACCAAGTTGTTATAAGCCAATTCCCTAAGAAGCTGCGTCTTACCGATCTTGGGCTTGGCCTTGATGATTACGAAGTCTCCCGTGTGCCAGCCCCCTGTCATGTGGTTTAGACCCATCCAAGGCCAATCGACCCTGTCTTCTTTATCATCAGCGGTCATAGCATCCCAGAGAGACTTAAAGGATAGAACACCTTCTGGTGTATGTCTCTCAGCTCTCCACCATAAATTTACAAATTCCTTATCCCTGCCCGCACGTTTATAGTCGTTGGCGTCCTTAAGATAACTCTTACCTTCTTTATCCGTTCCGGCAGGAAAGAGTAAGACCTTTGGCTTGTAGTCAAACAGTTTAACAACTCTTTCGGCAGCACGACGGCCCACATCATCACCATCAAACGCAAGTATGATATTCTCAAATGAGTTAACAAACTCCCAAGATCTTTTACAGGCTTTTTCGGCTGAGCCAGCGCCGTCTGGTACCGATACAACCACAGGTTCAAATGCTGGATTCGAAGCTTTAAGCATCTCGTATGTTGCAAGTGCATCTTCTTCACCTTCTGTAATTGTTATGTATTTCCCACCTTCGGGGAACAGCTCTTGTCCAAACAACCCTATGGCAGAATGATTACCATTCCACGTCATATGATCTTTGTCATTCAGATGCTTGATCTTCTGGGCATAGATACCTTCGCTATTGAAATAGTTGAAGGCTACACCAGTCTTCTCAGAACCATTGAATAGAGTCTCTACCTTATACTTCTCAGCAGCAGACTTACCAATAGCCCTATGTTCAAGAGCAGTGATAACACCACGCTCGAATACAGGTGGTAATTTAGTTACGTTTGATGGCTGTGTCAAATAATTATTCTCCAAATAGTAGGCTTGTACTTCCTCTTCGCTCATTGTTGGGGAGCGTCTCTCGCATTTAAAACAATATACATGAGGATCACCTGGATCAAGGAATATAGATGCACAGGAAGTTCCACATCCATTCCAACATGGAAGCTTGTGATTCTTCATTATTATTATACCATAAAGTTTAGGATTTGTCTAGGCTGAAGCCTTAACACGAATAACCTCTTCAACTGAAGGACCGAATTCAGTGTCTGAAATTTTCTTATCATTCATCACAAAACAACGCAATGTTCCTGCTTCTTCCCTGCCAATACCGAAACGGTTCTTAGCATAGACCAGCTTCTGACCAGTATGAGTATGCACGATACGATGGCTGAATACCTTACCACTGGAATAAAACTCATCATTGATAAACATAAAGCCGCCAACATTCTGATCTTCCAGATCGCGCTTAGGATTAACCCCTGCATGAACAAAGAAGTATTTGTTAGACTTATACCAAGAAGGTAGTGTACTAAGCCAGATGCTGTCGTCTACAAACTGTTGTATATCCAGATCGTTAACAACAGAAGTCTGGTAGATAGGAGGAGATTGACGATACGATTTCAATACACCTTTACCCAGTTCTGATTCAAAGAAGTTCTTCTTGGAAGTGAGCATACGTTGCTCATTAGCGCCACGGATAATCACACATTGATTAGGTCTGGCTAGTTCATAGTCCCTGAGAGTATCAATAATCTCACGATCTTCACCCTTACCCCCGATGAAGTTACCTAGGAATACAACCTTATCCCCTTTACAGAAGATACCACAATTCTCAATCTCTTCAATCATTTTAATTAATAGTTGAAAGTTACCATTAATGTTACCCACAGTAAACAATAGTTTCTTACTTGGGTCTTCTTTCAAATTCTCTTCTGCTACGATCTCCATTTGACCTTTACTCCTTTTCCGAATCATCAAATTCTAACTCCTCATCATGACCGTAATCAACTTCTACGGTTTCATTTGCTACGTTCTCTATCTGCTGTTCCAGCTCAATTTCTAAAGCATCAAACAAAGGGGCAAGATATTGAGACCAAGTGTTTAGGGATACAGATTGCCTAGCTTGTTGCCTGACTAGCTTAGTCCCAGCTTTAAACTCTTGTAATTCATCTAGGGTTGAAGGCATTGGCTGACCTTTCTTCTCTCTCTTCATAACTACGAAGGAGATCATTTAAGGTTTCTCGCGCTGCGTTTCTATGTCTAGCAGCGGTCGCCCGCGTCGGTCTTGAACTTACACGTTCTTCGTCTCTAGGCGTACGTATACGAGGTGGTGCTGGCTGTCCAGTAAGCCATAGAGGAGCAGTCCTCTTAGTAAACTCCATCCCTGCTCGTTTCTTATACATATTACGATAAGAGTTAAGTGTAGAAGTGCTGCGCTCATTGGTCATATTATTGTCTATAGTGAACTCAGAAGGACCTAGATAAGGTGGTGCTACCAATCTATCTGCAGCTGGAGCCCCACTAAGCATACGATAACGTCTGCGGCCTGGGTAAGCTTCTAGTATCCCTACTAGCTCTATTGACTTAGCATCTATACCAAAACGGTGCTTATGCTCTTTCAAACACTCAGTCCAATGTATCCAAAGATATTTCCAATTAGCTTCTCGATTTACAGCCCAATCAGCTAACATCGAAGATCTGTTGTTGATAGGAACGTTATAAGAAGCGTATGTCTGTGACTCATTTCTGCCAGAACATCTGGCACAATAAGACATCATTATAGGTAAGTCCATTACCTGATTCTTAAGGTCCTCATCACATAGCTGTCTCGCACATTCCCTAGGGTCTCTATCAAGATAGATAATTTCCCATTTGTATTCATGCATTTGTATTATAACTCCTAAGCTTTCATTCCTGCAGCAATCATCATGACATCTTGAGCATCATGCATTGCTTCCATCTCTTCTTTAGACATGCTCTCTTCTTCATCGTCATCTTCAGTGTCAGGCGGTACTAGCTCCATAAGAATACCATTCTCATAAGCTAGAGTACCCTCGTCAACTTGATCAGAGATCACTTTCTCGACCAAGTCTTGCCACATATTAAAGGACTCTTGAACGTTGTTCATATAGAAGTTGAAACGATCTTGAGGGCTCATAAGAAAGATGTCTACGAAGCTAGTACCTGTTTCATAGGTAATGTCATAGACCTTCCCATTCTCGTTATTAAGAAGCTCGCCACCCCAACGAGAGTTAGCATCCACAGTCAAAGTACCGTGTGATACGTTCAAAGTGTGCGCTTCTTTGGTCACGGACTGAGTCTGCTCCTCTTTTTTTTTATCACTCTTATCTTCAAGCAAACATACATCATCTGATTTAGGCAGAGGATCGGTGGTAGACGCTGTCAATGTCCTGATAGTCTTATCCATATCTGGCGACTTGCGGTTCATGGGTATACACTGATAGCCCACATCTGCTGAGGCGTAGGTTGATACTCCGGTTGATGTGAAAAAAGCGAAGCTAACTGGTTTGTTGAACCTGTCAGTAAAAGTAACAGCGACGCTAAAAGAGCTATTGATATCGGTAATCTTCCCTTCAGCATACCAGTCAGGCTCTTGCCGATGAGTGATAAAGACAGAACTCCCCACAGCGACAGGAGTACCGCACAGACTAGCAACTTTTCCTTTATCTCCCATCTTGGGGGCCGATACCGGAATGACTGTGGGGCTGGAGGTCCCAGCGCTGCTTTTAGTGCTGTCTTCATCCTTTTCCCATGACTTCTTTCTTCGTCCAGAAGTGTAGTCGTAGTTATTATATCCTCCATAACTAACAAAGTTACGGTTAGATACATCCATATCTTCATGCTTCATCCAAGAACGCTCGTTAAAGCGGATGATCTTGCCTTCACCATACATAAAGCATAGCTTGTTATTGGCTCCGATCTTGTTCTCAATCAGGTCACGGAAAGCTTCAGACTCAATCATAGATGGATCACGCTTAAGCAACTCATGAAGATATGAGTTTACAAAAGCTTGAGTATCCGATTCATCTTGCTTCTCTTTCATACCATGAATAATACCATTATGCATAAGATAAATGGTCATGCCGTGCTTCTCTTTGTTAGTTACACGGAATGGATGGCATGTTTGATAGGCAATAGGGCCATGGGTACGTATGCGGAAGTGGAAGCAAGCGTCTACATCCTTCAAAGCCTTTACTGCCTTAATAATCTTATCAGGCTCTTTAAAGACTTCTTTACGGGCAAAGATGTCTTTCTTCTCTTCGTCATAATACATCAGACCAAAACCATCAGGATTTGCACGGTGTGCTCCCCTTACATCTGTCTCAGCCAACTCTTTACCTGCTGGTTTACAAATAATGACACACATCTTATGCTTCCTTTTCCTTGGTTTTGGTTGTTGACTTATTAAGCTTAGCGTAATACTCAGGGTAATTTTCCTTATTAGCATGGAACAAGGAGCTGGGGAAAGGTATCAAGTTTTCCCCATATACGTGTATCAACTTCTTACGCAACTCTCCCGTCTTAGGATCTTTTGCGTATTTAGTTGTGTGTCCAATCATATTCTTAGAAGCAAGCCAAAGTATCATGTGGTGATAATCTTCTTGGTTCTCTTTTCTAAGCAGGAACTGTACATAGTCATACACAGTCATTTGCTGCATACCATGACAACGTACAAACTTGACAAGAGATTCACAGAACTCAAGTATACGGAAGATACGGTGTTTGTCTGTAGAAGATTTAAAGATACGGATTTCTACGGTATTAGCGTTCTGGATATTAACAGCATCATAGTGAGATGCCCCTTCAATACGCCGGAAGGCAAGCCCCTTCTTGATATCCCCGTCTTTACAAGCCTTCTTAACTACCTTAGCGGATACGTCAACACCCTTGGTATTGTTGCCCAATACTGCTGATCGTACACAATAGTTATTAGGGGCTCTACCAGCCAAAGCATTAATGAATGAACCGTTCTTATTATTGTTAATAAAAGCCATCAACTGCCCAAGCTTCTGTGTAGTCAATGACTTCTTAGAGATATGGACGTGAATACCACATGTATCTGCTGCCATCAACCTACGGTTAAACTCATTAGGAGGGGAGAAGAAATGTTTATCTAGGATATCCTTATGATATTTCAAGGTTGCTGGGATAGTCACAATCTCTATACCATACGAGCCAATAGACCCATCTGCTTTAGTGATTACGTGATTACCTACTTTAGAGTCAGCAATCTCCTTAATCAAAGATTTCATGCTGGCAGAGTTCTGTAAAGCTGACTTAAGTAGCACTTCAAGTTCCATGCCAAGGAAGATAGGCTCATCTTCAGTTGCACGTCTGGGAGCTGCCTCGATAAACGGCTTACCTTCAGCCAAAGCTTTAGTGCGATTAGCCTTATGTGTAGCCAAAGCCTCCTTAAGCTGGTTCTCTTTATAGTCAAAGACTTTCTTCTCTGCATCGGTCATCATAAAGCAGACCTTAACTTCATTAACTCGGGCTGAGTGTTGAAGTAGTTCTCCATAGTTATTACGGGTCTGTTGATTAGTGCTCGAAGAGATGGTTTGCTGAGCAGTTACATTAACACAGATGTCAAAAGGAAAGGTTCCCAAGCTAACAGGAACAATAGCCCTATTGGGACCTAGGTTACCTGCATCCCAGAATACACGCATCTCTTGATTAAGACATATCACTGGCTTACGTGAGCCATAAGGATTCTGAGCAATCATCTGTCCCAGCCGATCACCATCTTCCAGAACCATACCGGGGAATAGAGGGGAATCCTTTGGTACTATATAAAAGTTGTTGCCAGTAGCTTCCAAAGTAAGACGAAGACACTCGTAAAGCTGTTCTTCTTGAGTTCTATTCCTGCCAGCAAAGCCAAGGAAAGCAGTCCATGCTCCTACGATATCATCAACCGATTCAGGCAAGGTCTGAGAGCCGCTATAAGCGCAGTAGGCTGACCACAATTGACAAATGCTTCTCAAAGCTCTGGGCATAGCAAGGGCAATCTTCCACTGCTCTGCTTTATATTTGATATATAGATGTGAACCAGGTTCATAGAAATAGAGACTACTCAGTATAGGATCGTTAACAGGTACTGATGCACGTCCTACTGCTATTAGTCTATTTCTGGTAGAGTGTGACATCTGCTGAAAGTTGGAATGCTCGGTACGGCTCTTATGAATAAACGTACCTTCAGTGGTCAGGCAAGACTCATCCTTGCGTATCTTATCCCCTGATACAGCATCAATAACATAAAGAACTCCCTCATGCTTATGATGATAGTATCCCCTATGTACCTTAGGATGCGAAGCAAACATATCCTTGGCAAGCCAAGAACGGTTGTTCTTCTTGCACAACTCAGACTCATCATTGGCCATTTCTTTAAGAACATCAACAAAGAGATGCATACTAGTCTCTTGCCGTTCTTTAATATCTGGAGCAGGTCCAGTGACCAATGAAGCCATGTACTTAGGTAGCATTACAATCTCCCTTTTTTCCTTTACAGAGTATAGTTTGTAGGCGAATACAAATAGGTTTTCAGTCCCAAGTCCCTGTCTTTCTCCGTAATGCCCAAACACCAGATTACTTGAATCTACATATTTAGCCTTCAAAGCAACCATCGCTTCAGCTAACTGAGAAAAGAATAGGTTCATTGGGACATTATAAAGCTCGATACAGTCTATAACATCTAGTCTTATATCCTCAGGCTTATAATCTATATCAAAAACCTGATTATTCTTAAAGTGTATCTCGACAGCTTTCTTTATTGATTTCATGTGCGTTTACTACACCCTTAAGGAAGTAACGTAAGAGGGAGTGACATCCTGTCCAAAGTCAGTGTCCGACGGACTAGTCTAACTCCTTCACAGCTCCTTAGCCTATTAAGTATTATGACTGATTAAGATTATCTCGAATAAAGCTATACAAACTGTTACACTCCGTAAAGAACGGCAATCTGCAGACTTTCGCTAAACCCAAAGACCAGGAACTGGTACTATTTACATCAGGCTGAACTACTAGTCACTTTATATTAGGCATAACCAAGTAGAGAATCCCCTATTCAGTCTACCCCTTAGTGGCGATTGGGTTGCGTCAGGTCGTTGAAAACCATCAGCGATTACCAGCCTACGACTAGATAGACAGATATATAGTCCTACACTTGAAACCCTTTAGCAGGGCCGCGTTGGTAGGCCTTCAACCTGATTCGTCTAGTTTACAGCAATACTCTATCCGCTACACCAGATACGGCACACGTCATAAGCCGGTAAACGAGCTTCGCTCTATCTCTCCTTGCGAAGAGAGGAAGACGCAGTCGCAAACCCACCTCGATGGCTAGTCTGGATAAGCTAAATAAAGTTTTGATATATGCGGATAGGATTAAGGACGATCCGACCCACGTTACTTCCTTAAGGGTGTAGTCCCTTAAGCAATCTTCTGTGTTTTAATACGTGAAACGATAGCTGAATGAGCATAGAGATTGGGATAGTCATTCTGATGTTCTTCAACATATTTAACAAAGTTCTCAATAGTCAACTTGTTATACATACGAGTTCTGGTAAACCTAATCACTGCATCTACAAACTCAAGGTTCTTAAGGACAGCAGCTTCTTGTGCTTGTGAAGCAAAGATACGAAGTTCCACTGTCGAAGCATGACCAGAAATATTAACGGCTACGTGTTTACCTGAGCCCTCAACATTCTTATTAACACCCCCGACAATACGAGTAAGTCTATTCAGAGACTCTATGGCTACTGCTTTCTTAGGCAGCTTAGACAGGTCTACGAAGTACTTAACATCCATTACATTAGGAGCACACCAATTAGTCATAGCCCTGCCACTAATCTCCTGAATAAAACTTTTATGCGTAGGAAGATTAATAAACACACAGAACTTATTAAGGGATGTAGTAGATGGGAAGCCTGTCTTCTTATCAATATGCACATGTATGCCATTTGAAGTTGTGATATACATATCCTGTTGCAGATTATTACCAAAGAACTCTTCAGAAATGACCTTAGACAGATAGCGATAAGTCCCTGGGCAAGTACGCATCTCGATAGGAGCACCACCATTACCGAAGTTAATCTTATCGAAGATTGGTAAGGAGGCAGCTTTCTTAATCATATTTCTATAATTAGAACCTTCATGTGTCACTTCCCACTCCATGCCCAAGAAGATAGGATCAGTATCCAAATCTGTCTTAGAGAAAGCATGAAGGCTTCGCACTGGGTTCCATGTTGTAAATTCACCTGTACTCAGAGCATGGCCTCTAGAATAAGTAAGATCAGGATTCTCTTGTGGTGTTACCATTTTAATTATCCTTTTCTTAATTTGTTGCGTCAGGTGTAATAGTGACATTATTGTCCCTTACATATGTGGCTGCGGGGTTAGTACCGACACGGAAGATTGCGGACTTAACACTAACTGGCGCGTTCTTCTTCCAAGCAAATGCCCAAACCTTGGCAGGACCTTTATTAACAGGGCTGCGAACAAGTTTACGTTTAACTAACCCATCCTTATAAAAACTAGCCATGCGTGCAGCAACGTAATTGGAAGACAGGCTTTGACCACCAGCATTAACAGTTTCGCGAAGAGTGTGTGAAGTAAAGTATTTACCACGGTTGTTTCCCGAAGTCAAGGCAACCTTAAGTTCGCGTGAACCGTTAATGTGATTGTATTGGCGTTGTTGAGCTCCGTCAGTTGTGAACATTGCATTAGGCATAGTTATCTCCTCCATTGATTAATTTTATTTTACTTTTTACCTCAAGCTGCTTATCCTTACGTATATTCTCAATAAGGGACAACTCAAACTTACTATACCATCGCCAGTTAGCTAGTTGCTTAGGCGATAGATTCCATAGGTTAACTCTTTTAAAAGCATGTCTGGATACAGTATCCACATACTCCCCCAATAAGTCCCTATTGAATTTCTTCTTGACATATTCGATAATCTTTAAAGCTTCAACTCTATCTTGGTTAACTATATTATCGTTAACCTTGTATTTCCTTAGCTTGGCTTTTCCCTCTAAGGTTAGCTTTCCCAAGCATAGTCCTTTGCCGTCTTTTGTCATTATCATGCTTAGCCCTTTCCAAGTCAGAGTCATGAAGTACAAAATTACCATCCGTATGTGGTATGATAACAACGGCATGGTCAGTCTTAAATTCCACCAACATAAGCTTAAACGTAATAATACTGCTTATACAGGCAATAAACGAAATAATCGTAAAGAACTGTATGGCTTTAAGCATGATACTACCTCGCTACTAGATAAAGCGCTACACCATAGAATACACCCAGTATTAAGGAACCTAGATCAAATGATACTTTTGGAGCCCTTGAACTGATATAATAGGCCAAGGGACATAAGAACCATCCAAATAGAGGATTAGTTACAAACCCCTTAATAGCCATACCAGCTATACAGTAAGGTAAGGTAGGGAACTTTAGTTTCAAAGCTTCCACTATTCTTGTAACAATATTACTCCTAAACTCTGGTGTACCGTTGCCCATAAGCCAGAAGTTCTCTGGGCCTATATTTGTACCTATATAAGCCATTACAGAGGCTATTAGCGCAATACTAATGTCCCCCGCTAGGTAGCTAGCCAAGCCAAATGGTATAGCACATAGAGCCAGCCTAAGCTGTTTATTCGTCCCCGGTAATATGTCTCCTGCGTGAATGACGTAGGCTAGGGTGGTGTAGGGTATCAGTAGCACCGATAACAGTGACATCGAAGGCATTTTCAGCTCCTTTAATAGTACAGTGACCTAAGGCTGAAGTCTCAATTGACTTCTTTACCCCCTCCAAGTCCATGATAGTAATCGACCAATACCCTATCTCAACTAAACCAGCCACTAACACGGCTAGTAAGATCTTTAGGGATGTTGTAACGATATACTGGACTACCACTTGTTATGTCTCCTTAGAATTGACCTAGCTATAGCCCTCATCATAACAGCAGTCATCTTATCATCAGCCGTAGCTATCTCTTTAAGGGCGTTAGCTAGTTCATTGATAACTTGACCTGGGGCCGCCTTGACTTCAGGATCAGTGTGATGGGGTGGGACTGGGCACAAATTCATGGCTTAATACCTTACAGCAGAGTCACGATCCATGAAGAAGTGGATACCTGACCGGCAAGCATCAGTCATGCATGGATCAAACTTAGCTTCGGGCTTAGCAACTTGTCCGAGCTTATAGACAAAGTCTGAGTTGTGGTAAATACCACGGGCAGTTTTAATCTTAAGTGGGCTGCCATCCATCATTTCAAAAGCTACAACCTTAGCAGCTGAGGCACGGCTCTTATAATCATTGTAACCGGTATGAGGCGTTACGCGTTTAGCCTTAGCGGGAATCTCAAGTACAGCGATAAGCTGATGACCGTATGTCTTATTAAAGACTTTCTTATAAGCTGTGAAAGCACCTTTCTCAGGTACAGCTTTAGAAGGATCATAGTTCTCAACTTGATCAATCTTATCCTGTATCTCGGTTGCTTCATTATTCAGTTCGTCAACTTTATTATCTGCGTCGTACCATTCAGAGTCCAGATCATCTATGCGCTCTTGAAGCTTATCTTTCTCAGCCTCAAGCTTATCCCTAAGTTTAATAGCTTTTGCTTCGGCTGCTTCTGCCTTCTTAAGCTCGGCTTTAAGTACCTTCAGTGCCGGATGATTCTTCTTACTCATTGTCGTTTAACTCCTCTGTTGATTTTAATGCTTTACGTTTCTCGATAACTTCTTTAAACTTGCCTAAGAAGTTACAGTTAGGTGGTGCGTCCATGAAGTAAGGGGCGATCTGCTCAGGTCTAAATCCTGCCAGACCACACCCTATATCCACAATGTTAAAGGTAAGCTCAGGATGTTCAAGGGCATAAAGAACAAACTGTTCACAATAAAGTTGTACTACTTTCCTAGGCAGTACTTCTATGTTGCTATCTTTGGTTGGGATAGCATAGGAGTTACCCCAAGGACCGACACCTAGGCCATATGGTGCTCCGTGTTCTGCATTAGCTGCGGCTGCTGAACCTGAGCCATGAAAGCCACCTAGATTAGAACCGAATACGAAGATCTCCTTACGACAAGAATCCTCATTGATATAGCACTCATTAGTAGGATCGTCTAGTATTGGATTATTCATTGACTTCCCTCTTCTATATATACAGGTGTTATAACTGCATGTTCTGTATTAGGCGCATATCTAGCACCCTCGAACATAGCAGGATACGAGAACGGAGTTCCATTAGCTCTGGCTGATTGCCTAAGGCTTTCAACCATAGTATTATAAGCTTGGTACTCTGGTGTAATAGTCGATCCTACAGCTCTTCGTGCTGCTTCTTCAGTCTTGAAGATACGTGCTTTATGACGCCCTTTGTTAGACCACCAGTTACTAGGTGTCTTCCATGAGCGCGTAGCACTGTTGTATAGGGTATAGCCTATAATAACCTGTGGCATTAGAACGACCTCCCACCTAATGCAAGAGAAGTCTGAGTCTTAACTTCCTCTAATGTATCAGCTTCTTCTACCTTAGTCATACATATTCTCAAAGCTGACATAGAGATTTGGAAGTGCTTGTCTTCAGCTGCTTCTCTATCCAAGAGCTTCGCTAAAGCTTTCAGCTTCTCTTCTTTTAGAGCATCTTTACGCTGCTCTTCTGCTTCAGTTCTTAATGATTTCTCGGTCATGTTCTGCTCCTTGGTTTAACATCAGCTATTGTTTTCGGAATTGAAAGTAAAGGTCTGCCATAAAGAAGTATTTCTCCTGTATACGGAACCCAGAACGAAGCTAACTCCCGCCAATCCATCTTATTCAGGATGTGCGATTGAACTTCATTGTCTTTAGCTACAGTACAAATGGTGTAATCGTATCCTAGATCACGCATTTTATGCAAACGCTGCAGATGCTCTATCTGCCCTAGCCCTTTACCTCTTAAATGTGGGTGAATATGAGCATGATTAGAGACAACTATTTGGTGGTTGCCGGGGAAGTCGTTGAGTTCATAATAGCCATTCTCATTTGCGAATCTCATATCATTCCCCTTTTAAGCGTTTTCTAATAGTTGATAAATTCTCGTCGACTTTGAGAACACCATCAACAAACACAGTTTTAAGGTCTGACTCAACGTCAAGTGAGTTTTGTTTATCATATAGTTTCCCTTTCCTTACAGCTAGAATACCTCTAGCCGAATTCTTCGTTCCATCGTCAGTCTTTGGTTGTTTGAAGATGTCTCTACCCACACCATTGACTTCACCATACGTAGCCTTTACTGCAAATCCGTAAGTATCCCTAGTAACGAAATTATAAGTAAAAGAACCAATCCCAAACACGATATTAGTCGAAGCAAAACCCTTCTCTTTGAGCTTGGCCAAGATCGTCTCTGCTCTTTCAGGAGTAATGCTATCCCCGTAAATGATACCAATATGAGGATCAAGTAGCTTAAATCCTTTAGCGTTAACAGTCCCACCGAATGTCCTCCATAATGTCTCTACAGCTCCATGATACGTAGGGGTATCTTTCATAGCATCAGGATCGCCACAAATGATTTTAACTGGATCGCCTGAGTCAGGTCTGATCACTACCTTACCTTCCCTAGCCATGATTACTTCTTTTAGTTTAGGAAGGTAATCAGTAAGTACGTTCCAGAAATCCCAAGTATCAGATACGATAGATACGATTCCCTTTGGATAAAGTTCAGTAACAAGCCTTTTAAATGTTTCATATTCGCCTTTCTCACTTCCCATACACATAACACTATGCTCAGTTGCCGGAACACTACATCCCACCAGCATCTGGTCAGAGTTAGCATTATAATACTGTTCCATAAAGTCTATGGCTGGTACAGTATCCGTGCCAACAAATGATAGTAGATGCCCTGCTCCCGACAGTGCTGCATCCTGAACCCCGCTCATACCCCTGAATGAAAAGTCATGGCCTTGGAAAGGGACAAAGGTATTATCCCCACCAGTCTCTTTACAATACTTATCAAACAAATTCCTATACCATGCTGCTGTAGTCGCAGAGACACATGACTTCCAAAGGAAGCTTGAGAGTATGGTCTCTAGGTAATTAACCAACCAATAGAACTCTGGCTTAGTGTTATGGATTGTTACACAAGGTACTCGCATATCAACCTTAGAGCCCTCAGGCAATGCCCTTATCTCAATAGGCAGGTAGCCTAGGTCATGTAGAGCTTCGATATGATCTACTGGAATAGCGTCCTTACCCAAGGCATTGTCCATCCTACGCTTGTAGGCCTTGACCACATCCTTCTTAGCTTGAGAAAAGAAGCCTTGTGCGAAACAATCTTCAAGGAAATACTTAATAAAGTATTGCAAACCAAAGAATACAATATGATCATTGTTATTTGGTAAGTTGCTAAGCTTATTAGACCTAGGTGTAAAGTTACTATACACCAGACTTGTGCCTTTAGGGTATTGCCTACGGTGATCGGCTTTGTAGAAGTCAATACTGGTGAGTGGATTTACATACATCGGATAGTCCCTTTCTCATAATCGTAACAATAGATATGTTTATAATACTTCTTTAAGTTCTCTGAGCCTTGACTAAAGATACCATGTGTAACATATAGGCTAAGCTCACCACAGTTCTTTTCTTGTAAGGCTTTAGCAAGGGCTATGAATGTTCTACCACCATCGCAGATATCATCTATTACTATGCAGTCTTTACCAGCTAGGTCTGTGGTCTGAACTCTGGTGTCGATGATGTCACCAGTAAGGGGGTCACGTACCTTAGTAGCCATGATATAGGGCTTCTGGAATTCTAGTACACGCTTCTCTGCACCAGCATCGGGGCATACTAGTAGTTTATCTTTATAGATATCTGAGTCACCTATAAGATCATGGGCTGTATGATTACTACAGTTATAAATCAATGCTTGTGCTACAATAGAATGAACATCGTAGAGCGATACAGTGTTAGCTTCAATGGAGTTAATCAGATCAGCCATAAGCTTTAAGCTAAAAGCTTCACCAATCTTACAACGCCTGTCTTGTCTAGCATAGGGAAGGTAGGGAATGGTTAGCCATATCTCTTTACCTAAAGCTTTAAGTGCGTCACACAACAGAAGCATTTCCATTATGTCTTGAGAGTTGTGTAAGATAGCTGTTACTAAAGCTTGAATGCCTTCGTGCTCTAGTACTCTGACATGAACCTCACCACCAGCCCATACTTTAGATTCAAATCTACCGTCTAAGAGTTTACAGGACATTCTATTTTCTTTCCTTCACTATCTACAAAACGAAATGGACCGCCATAGATACACTTATTGTCTAGTCTGTATCTATAACATGAGTCACAGGCTTTACACTTAGTCTCTTGATAATGACTTAATGGAAAGTCTTTGTCACTCATGACACCGCCTGATCATGTTCATTATCCCAAGGATCATCTTGGTTAACCGGAACTTCTTCATCTTCCATTGTATAGCCTTTCTTTGAATGACTTACCCAGCCTCGGGCTTTCAACCGCGTGGACTTATTTAGGCTGGGTATGATACGGGGCCTAAAGAGGATCTTCTGATATTCTGCGCTTAATGCAATAAGACTTCGCACTATTCCTGGCTAGGAACTCCGACTCACACAGGGATTGACATGTGACTACCCATGCTATTGTCGAGGAATGGCTCGATCAGTTAAGCATCTTCAAGTCGTACCGTATAATCTGTATCTATTATATTCTTCCGCTGTAGCTTCTTGCCAAGCATCTATAAAGATTTCTTTAGAGCATTCTGTATAACCAACTAGTCGGTCAGCACTAACCTCAACCCATCTATTGCAACATAGAGCTAAACGATATTGACTAGGCCTAGGCACAACAGTAAAAGAATCGATCATTAGCTTTGATGTTGCTATATGTCTAGCTTTGTGTACATAGATATAGTCTATAGAATCGTCATGCTTGCGCTTTAAATAGAATTTACCCAGACTAGCTAGTACTTCCTGTTCAGCTTCAGCATCTAGCTTTGTATACAGTCTATTTTGTAATGTACATATCTGAGATTTTAGATCTTCTACTGTCTCTTCTTTCATGTGGCTCCTTAATTGAATCAGTCTATGGTGCTAACGAACATAGCCTCAAGCCTTGAATCGAACAAGCCTGATACACTAACCATAGTAGCTACTTGTGCTTCGTGGCACTAACACCATAGACTGAACTGAATTATTCACCGATATCATCCTCAATAGCATTTGCAGGTGGTATATCGAATGGATCTTGAGTTGCAGTATCTTCGATATGCTCTTGGATTTCAGACAATTCAAAAGGATCATCCTCTACGTCAGGAAGCTCACGCAGGTCAGCATCGTCGTCTTCAAGATCTATACTGTTCTCTATTTGAGTTTCAGTCAGCTCTTCTTTAACTCTAAGAAGAAGCTCTGTTTTAAACTCAAACAAAGCCACGACGTTCTGTACATCTGCGAGCTTAACAACACCATCTTCAATCATCTCTACTAGATTATAGGCAATAGTATTAATGATATTGTTTTTAGTAGCTACTTCTTTAGCTTTGGCTGATAACGGCATGATAGTAGATCTCCCTTTTGCTAACATTAATAGATCACCTAATGAGGTGTAGTGTCTAGTCATTGTCTACAACCTTCAGTAATATACCTATAACTATACAAGCGATAATTATAATGGAAGTCAGAAACTCCATTAAACCTATAGCGTTGTCATTCCAGCCAATGGCTTTACCTAGTTCATCTAGTCTAGTGTAATACCAATGATAAATACGCCAAGTTACAAACGGAGATACACAAGCAGTTAAGGCGGCGACCATGAACTTAGTGGAAGTCTTAATCTTCATGTTATTGGTAACTTTCTTTACGTACGGTATATTATTATAGTTCCAGATACTATACATCATACTAGGCACCCAATGGTTCAGATACACGCTCCAACCAATCCCTACAGCTCTCGCCCTTACGACGTGGACCTAAGTCCTCAGCCTTAACGATATCCGCAGCAGCTCCATTGTTAGGACATGCGTGTGGTGTTTGGACACCCTTCTTACAAGCTTTACAGAAAGCTTCTTTCATAGCTTGAGTAGCTGTAGCTCCGAAGTTATCATCTGGTTTTGGTTTAATAGTCATTCATCATCTCCAATTATTACTCGGGCTTTTAATACACGACATACTGCTTCATTGTTTAAATTAGAGGTCTTGTTTAGTGAAAGATTTACCGCATTCATAGGTATACCATCCCTGGATTCTTTCTCATGGATACGCAGATAGAAGGTGTTGTGAACCCCATCGACCTCAAAGACATCTCCAACCGCAACCATACTAAATGGTCTTGTTATGTTGTGCTTAGGAAATTGTATGATCATATTAACCTCTATGTGGAATAGGTAAGCCAATCCAAGACCAGAAATCTATAGTCAAGAATATAATACTGATTAATATGAAGATAGCAAAAGCCAATCCAAATATAAAACAGAAGAAGTCTTTCATCGTTTTACTCCTAGTATCTTAACTTTCTCTATCTCAAATTCTCTGACATGTACAATAGCAAACTGATCAGCAGCTATGTATCCATCATCAGAAGTTATGTGTGTATTAGTAGCTGATTCACTCTTATACATGCGTATATCATAGCTACAGACATCGTCTCCATCCCAGCAATCAGAATTAATAACCATAGCGTCTAGGTGACCTACTTTAGTTATAACTCTTTCACCATTATAGAACATAGGTGTTGGTCTATGTGGTTGATCACAGGCTGCTAGACACAGTAATATAGCCAATGATAATAGTTGATATTTCATAGTATTATTCCTCCACAAACGAGCCATTGACCAGTTCAACAAATGTTTCTGGGCTGAACTTAGCCAGTATACCACGATCTAAAGTTACACAATTACGACTATCCACTGCTGGTATCTTCATATAAAGTACATCTTTATAGCGAAATACATCACCCATATGAATTTCAGAAAATTCAAGATTGGTTGGTTTATGGATTTCCTTTATCTTCATTTATTACCTACCCACTTATCCCACCTAGATGGAAGTTCTTGTTCTTGAGCACAATACGTCCCCTCAACACCTAACGTAGAGTTACCCGCACTAAACGGTATTTCTTTGGTACACTTGGTCGGGTGTACAAACGTTAAGCATAGTACAGTAAGTATAGCCATGCCACCATAAAACCACATGTGTTACGCCACCTCTGGTCTGGGATCTTCAGCCCTGATCTTCATAATAGTAGCGGCCAGCCGTTGTTTCGCATTGCCCGATGATAGTATCTCACCGATGGTTGCGGTCAGAGGCTTATGGCTTACGTGTATCTGAGGCAGTTTCTTTGCAGCAGCATCAATAATAGCCAGTGTAGCAAGCTTCTTGTTATTAGTCATTGTATTACCCCTTTGTTGTTGTATTGTTAATCTTTCACACATACTAAACCTCTACGCCAAGTTCCTTTAGTTCAGTCTTTAAAGCCTCAACCCTAGTACTGATATTCTCAAGCAACACAGCCCCTGTAAGATCAATAGGAACTGTTAGCTTCATAGGTGGTTGATTGTTATTGGTTATAACATTAGCAGTGATCATTATATCCCTGACAGAACTGCCTCTGGTTATAATATCCATAGAGTTCTGTAATCCTTTGATTGACTTGCTAAGTTGTGTTACTCTATCTAGGTCTTTAAGATTCATTGGAATAATTTCCTACGCATATGTGAATGTAAGGCCTGCCTAATTCGACGGGCTCCATCGGGATTCATACTGTGAACTGTATAGTTAAATACAGCTGTTATATAATCACCAGTCTCATTATCTTTTTCTATTAGATACAGAGCAATATCATAACCCGTCTTCTCATTTCCTTGGGTGCCTTGGTAGTGACACTCAGCAAGATCATGATCAAATGCGATACGCTGTGGCTTATGCTCTTCAATTATCTTTATGGCCTCATCATAGTTTCTGGCTATTACCCACTCTTCATTATTAAAACCTACTTGTGACGGTAGTCTTACATCATCAATGAATAGCTTCATCAAAACCTCAGTAATTAGGGAAGGGGTGAAACGCGACGGGGTTAGGTGCAGCGTAGCTGCGAAGAGAACTAAGGGCATCACATATAAGATATTGATATTCTTATACATTATACCCTATTGACTTTGATTCGAATCTATGATATACTTAATAAGTATTAAGAATTACTTATATAGTTTAGTTTCTTAAACAAGAGAACTTAACATATCAATTCGTAAGCTTGATTCTAAGGCTACCTTAACTTTATATATCTGTATTCTTATGGTACTCTTGAATAAGAATATTAATATTAATAACAGTATCATTAAGATTAATAGCTTCTTCATCATTACCATTATCTTTAAGGTTCTGTATTACTATTGTTCTTAAGTCATAGAAGTATGCTAGACGTTTTAAGGCATTAGCATATTGATTAGGAAATTTACCTAGTGGTATAGGAATAAGCATACTAGTCAATTGTTCTAATACTAATGCTTCTCGCTTATGGTCTATTGGGATAGGTGTAACCATCTTAGGCATATCCATATCATCTGACTCAACGTTGTGAAACTCTTGTGACCGTGAAAAACGCTTCATGATAGTAACATCCTCCTATGTATAAGGACTCATGCTCATCCTTATCATTGATATTATAAAGCTTTAGCCAAGATAATATAGTTATCATATTAACCTCTATGATATAATATTATTACAATACATCCTTTAGGTCAGGATCGTTTACTGGTGCTTTAGGTGCAGGTTTAGCTGGCGCTAATGTAGCTTTAGGTTCATCATCTAAGAAGTCTTCTAAGAATGCCCTATCTGAATTAGACCTAGGCCAAGGTGCTTCATATCCAGCCCTTTGACTATAAGGGGTATACATAGCATCATAGCCCAGCTCTTGATCAATCATATCCTGTATGTATTGATTGTATGAGGGTGCATTCTTATGCATACTAATGTCCTCTGACTTTGTTCCTATAATGGGAGTTCTCTCTGATTGCTTCAAAGATATATTGCTGTATCTCTTTGGTTGAGTGGTCCATTGCAAGCCGCATAGCAGCGTTACCAAATCTATTAGGCTGTACCAATATACCATAACCATGTAGACGGGTAAGTTCACGAACTTTAGCAATGTCCTTTTTAACGATTGCTTCTTGAAGTACAATGAGGTCTTCATCCAGGTTAGGCGGTTCCCTACCATCCGAAGCTTCTTGCCATTCCCCATCATTACTACGTATTCCCTCGGCTGTCCCTTCAGCTTCCTGATCAGACCTATCTTTATAGTTTTGAGATACCCCATCTTGTTTTAACCTCGCTCTGCGTATTAACAATTCATCTGATACTTGCTCAACATTATTCATCTCCCTAAAGCATACTTGTTCTTGCTCCTCGCTACGCTCCGGTGCGCTGCGAAAACATTCGCTCTCTGCTTCAAGTCTACGCTGCTCTTCTGTATCCAGCATCCCTAGTCTCCCCTGCTTGTTTACGTTTACGTTCCCTGTATCTAGCTTTACGTGCATTGGCAAGCATACGCATGTATTCTTTTCTATTGAGTTGATGGTCAGGTGACTCATCATTCTTTAAGTCATGCATAAGGATAGGGAAGTACGGTCTATTACCAGCACCAAACCATCTGACCAATTCATTCTTACGAGAGGTGATTGATTGGGTGGTATAGTGTACATGATCTTCCACTAGCTCTAGCTTGCCTTGGTATATGTAGCATAAGCGCCTACCCTGTTGGGTTTTACATTTAAGCATTACATAGTTATGACCTAGGTCGTGTACGAATGTGTTGTTGATTAAGATACGTTTCATTATAGCCCCATGACGCAACGCAACGATGATAGTAACCCTTGAGTGACCGCTGGACTCATCAGGTATGGCGTAACCATACGACGATAAGGACTTAGACTGATAACTCAGATGCCTTATTGTTTCGTCCTTTAGATAATGAATTCACATTACCTTGTTAACCTCTTTTGGTATAATCATAGAAACCCTGTATCTTAGCATGTACAAACTTGCCTCTTGACTCTGCATTTAACAAGTCAGTAACTATAGACATAGGTACATTAGCATAATCATATACAGAACCAGAGTTATATCTGATTGTTAATACACGATTTTCTGTATCATATTCAGCATGATCAATACAAGATGATTTCTTATCTGGTGCTGTGATTGTGGATTGGCTGTGTTGGTCTGTTGTTGACATAGTTAGTTTCCTTTCTTTTGTCTGATCTAAATAAGAATGAGTAGTCATCATCTATATTAGGCCATGCATTAGAATAGAAAGGATCGGTATAGCAAGCGTATGGCCTACCCGCATAATAGATAACATCTTTCTTATCTTCTATGTAGCGTTTAACACGTTCGAATGATTCTTCCGGCCACTCTTTACCAGAGTCATATTTGAATAGGAAGGGCATAATAAGCCCATCTTTGTCTTTGAATAGTGTAGAGGCGATGTATCTAGTCATAGAATGTTACTCCATTAGGAATAACCCCATTGATAAATACCCTATTGATATAGAACTAGCTTAACCTTATCAATGCTAGTGAGGACTCTAAAGTAGACATAAGTTGAGGGTTTAGCAACACGACACTTCTAATGTTGTTAAACAGGCTTATGTCTACATTACAATACTCAACGGGGGCAGCGCAACGTAACGATGATAGTAGTCCTGTCTGGGAAGTAGACATAATAAAACCCTAGACAACTCTTTTTACAGAGTCACCTAGGGTTTATTATTATGGTAAGCTGCTATATGTTAAGCGGCTTTCAAGTCTTTCTTAGAGTCTGTAGTGACAGTCTCAGGCTTGGTTGTCAATGGAGCTACAAGCGCCTCAAGGTCAGTAAGCATAGCTACTGATTCCTTAATTTCCTTATTCTCTACCATTTCACCTTTAGCAATCTTCTTTTGGATAGCCGCTACACGAGTCTTGCAGAAATTATAGATTCTGTCAAACTCAGTAGGTTCTGTCTTGTCTTCGGCAAGTCCCTCAATCTGGTGCCAAGGGGTTTGCTTAGCACGTACCAGCAAGTCAGAACCAATTTCCGGATTATCACGGTAGTTTTGATTCTTTGCCGTTTCTTGTGACAAGGGAATGAAAGCAAATTTCTTTCCAGAGTCAGAGAAGCTAACCCTTGAAAATGCCTTTGCCCACATAACAAACGCAGCTTTCCGGTTAAAGTGTTTGTCTTCAGCAAGAATTTCATAAACCTGCTGAATCTTTTCCGGATTGTTTGAGTTATGGTAATGTTTCAGTGCCAACCATGCGACTTCACTTGTCAGATTAACAAGCTCTTTGCGTTCATCGCGCAGCCTTACCATAAGCTCAGTCAAAGTCACGTTGTCAGATTGTGAGAATGACAGTTCAGGCGTGGTAACGGTAGTTGCTTTCGTGTTAGCCATAATGTTTAGTCCTTTTCATATTAGAACAGCCTTTGACAGCATGTTCGTGATTAATCATCATTATGAATGGCTGATGATTTGCCATATTGTCGGCGTATTTCAGCCTTCAATTCCTTTGAATACTTGTCAGATTGATGTAAGATTATTCCACGCCCATGTTTGCTATAAGAAGAAACATAACAGGTGGATAACGATTGACGCTTATAGCCTGTAGCATAGCGAGGCTTAACCTTTACCATAGCTTTATGTTTAAACTTGATTGGTTGTCTTTCAATCAGCGTGCAAGCCATTGTCATATTCCTTCCATATCATAACCTGATTGCGGCATAGGTATTTTATGTCAAGCCACGCAGTATGTAAATGCCTGATTATTCTTGTCATAGTGTATCCTTATTAGTAATATGGTAATTATCGACTACTTTACGGTAACGCTCAGGTTCACCCTTTGCCATAGTAGCAGGCTTGACCTTAACAAGTTTCTGGAATACCTTTTTAGGCTCTTTCCATATCTTCTTGTTATTGGCTATGCCTTTGGTTGAAATGCCTGCAAATGGCGCTTCGCTAGGGTTAGTATGCTTGTTACGGGTTTTCACCATACCATTCTTGTCATAAAACTTAGTTTCCCATACGGCCTTGGCTTTCTGACCATTAACCATAGTATCTGGGACTAACCCCATTTTACGTTTCCATAACTTAGCCTCTAAGCTCGCGGCATTAGCTATAAACGCGCCTTTGTTACTTGACATAACGGACTCCATCATTGTCATAAGCTTTATTCTCAGGGAGTATCCGATTTACCGTATTATGAATACGCCTTGTTTGAAACTTGGCATAATCGGCTTGCATACGCTTAGACTTTTCATAAGAGGCCATAATAGCGGCTTTACGATTCGCAAGCTCAGTATTCGTATTTTCAATAATACGGCGTTTTTTGCTAGTCTTACGCTTTATGACATGGCGTTTAACCTTGTCAGCCTCATGATATACGTTAAATAATGCCTGTTTAAAGGGATTATCCATAATTCGAATCTCCATTGTTGGGCAATTATGACTAATTGCGTTATGGGAATTCCCATGTTGCCATCATCTCTTATGTCAAAGACTCATTCCAGCCTATTATGGAGTCAGTATCTAGCCATGTTATGGGTACTCCGCACCCCATTTACATGGAGCCTCGAAGCTAGGATGTTATGTTATATACATAGCTATCCTATCCTGTAAAACCGGACTTTAACCAGTTTACATAACACGCCTATACCTGACTCGCCTTGAGCCTTGACATAAGGGACGATGGCAATTGGTTTGTTCGTCCCATGATCTAAGGATAGCACCCTGGTATTAGATTGCAATAGGCTGTTTTCTTCTTTGTTATCAAGGGGTTATAAACCATGTTATGGTCGGTCTTGATTCGTTCTGTATTAGTTCCTGATTCTTTCTCTATCTGTTCACGATTCGTTCTAGTATGTGGTATTATAGTACCACCCTTATGTATTCTTCCATAACTGCTTTCCATAGCCTATTGTCATAGTGTAGGTTGGGCGTATAGTTGTCATAAGGGTCTCACTTATACATAACTCACACACTATTCACATAACTATTCACGGTCATAATACAATTCCATAATGCTTTCATAGACTTATTATGGGCAATCGTACCAGAAGTCATAATACATTTACATATTAATCATACATTAGTCATAATATTAGTTTTAATAATAAATTAATAAAGGTTAATTTTCGTTAACGGTTATGTCTAAGAGAATTCTGGTTATTACTTACGTGAATTGGATTTACAGAATACGACATTTGTCATAAGGGGAGGGGAGAATTTCCATAACTTCAGAAATCAGTATCAGCACTTACACCAAATGTAATATATTTTCGGGCAATTAGGAAATAATTGCGTATTATGTATTCTTGAAAAGTACTTTAACCTTGTTTTCATTATATTTTTTATATGTATTATGTATTCGGAGTACCTGATAATACATAATTGATACATAAACAGTACATGTAGAGTACATATCTGTGCTATAATAGGGTATATTTGTAATATTATTACCTATGCTGGAGTGTTTATGGCTATAATGTCTACTATGCCACCTGATCTTGAGACTACAGTCTCTAATATGACCCCCTTCCAAAGGAAATACTGTGAATACAGAGCCAATGGTCATAAGCAAGGTACAGCAGCTATCAAGGCTGGTAGTGAATCTGAAGGTTCAGCAGCTAATCGTGTGGGATACCAGACCGAGAACATGGCTGGTTCTAAAGAATACATCTTATGGCTTCAGCAAGAGAAAGCTAAGATTGCTTGTATAGATGAAGTAGAGATAATCCAGAAGCTTAGGGCTATTTATGAGAAAGCAATGGATATAGATAAGCTGTCTGAGGCTAATAAAGCTGTAGAACTAATGGGTACAACCATCGGTATCTTTGGTAGCTCTGTAAAAGGACTGAATAAGAAAGAAGCTTTAGAAGGTCAGAGGGATATAGCTAATGCTTTTAAAGAAGATGCTGAAGGATCTAAGACTGATGAGAGAATTCTTAAGTTACAAGCTATGTTAAAAGATATCAATAAGACTTAAACTATTGTAAGATTATTACCTTTGCTAAGTGTTTATAAACTTCTTATTAACAATTCTTATATACTAGTATAAATGCCCCCGACCCCCATTATATCCGATTCGCTACCTAGATTGCAAGAACTTTTATACAGAGCCATTAGATCAACGTATATGCATTCTAGTAATGGGAGCTACCCTAGTAGCGACCAAGTACCCAGACCCCTCTAGAAACCTCTCTAATAGCTTATATGACCCTATCCAGTGAAATAGATAAACTAGAAACAGAACTACTCCAAGCCCTAATCATTAAGGCTAGGACTGATTTCTATACCTTCGTCCAATTAATGGCCCCTACAGTCCTGCCTGAAGCTTTCATAGATGGTGTCCATATCTCCATCATGTGTCGAAAGCTACAAGAGGTAGTTCATAGCGTAGAGAATCCAGACCTTCTACCTAAGAGACTGCAGATCCACCTACCCCCAGGCTCTATGAAGTCTAAGGTAGCTAGTAACCTGTTCCCTGCCTGGTGCTTAGGTAGACATCCTAACTGGTGCTTCTTGGCCATAGGATCAGACTTTGAGTTTGCCGTAGACAACTTTGGCAGACCGACTAAGGATCTTATCGATTCTCCTCAATACCAATCCATATTCCCTTATACCGTCCTTAAGAGGGATGTTCAGTCTGCTGGTAGATGGGATACCACCAAGAAGGGTAGGTTCGTGGCTAAGGGGGCAGGACAAGGGATTGCGGGTCGTAGGGCTCACATCTCTATCGTGGATGATGTTATCACTGAGCAGACCTCAGACTCAGACCGTCAGAAGATTAACTCCTGGTATCGTAAGGGGTTAAGAACTCGTCTACTGCCCAGAGGAGCTGAGATCATTATCAATACCAGATGGTTCGTAGAAGATATATCTGGCTTTATGATGAACGTAGACATCAACTCCCCTAGACCCTGGGATGTGGTTAGCTTCCCAGCCCTTCTGGATCACAAAGCTTCTGAGATGCTTAGGAAAGAAGTACCTGCTACCGACCCTAGGTTCAAAGAGAATACCTCATTCTGGCCTGAGCTATGGCCTACTGAGAAACTCCTGGAGATTAAGCAGACAACCCCTCCCTCTGAGTGGAATGCCCTTTATATGCAGTCCCCTGTCTCTGAGGAAGGCGGGATAATTAAACGAACTCATTGGCAGATATGGGATGATCCTAAACCTCCTAAGTGTAGGTACATCGTAGTCTCCATGGATACTGCCTTCTCTTCTAAAGAGACATCAGACTATACAGCCTTTACGGTATGGGGGGTATTTACCCATATTACGAAGACCTTTGATAATCTTGATATTGCTCAGGATTGTCTGATTATGCTCAGTGCTGGTAAAGGTAGATTTGACTTTGCTGAACTTTGTACCAGAGCACAAGAGCTTAATAACAAATACACCCCAGAGTTCTTTATTGTGGAAGATAAGGCTTCTGGTCAATCGCTTATCCCTGAACTTAGAAAGCGTTCGTTACCAATCATAGCATACAAGCCGGAGCATGACAAAACCTTTAGATTACAGGCCACTACCCCTTACTTTCAATCTAGCCGCATATGGGTGCCTTCTGGAAAGCGTTGGGCGGAAGAAGTCATGGAGGAGGTCTGTTCCTTTAACCCTAGACTTAAGAACCAACGAGATGACTACACTGACACAGTTTCTCAGGCAATACTCTGGATGAGAGACCAGTTTAAGATTGATAATGATGGATATTCTAATCGTTGGGATGAAGACATCATCAAGAGCCGTAGGCCTAAGACTTATTGGGCTGCTGCTATGCCTGCACAGATTTAGTTGCATCTTCCTATTAACTATGGTATCATATTAGAATGGCACGTAAAAAATCAAAATCTTCTGTTAGTGGTTTAGCCTCGCTTGACAAGGAGAGCTATGTTATTAATAAACGTAATTCCAGACGAACCACTATTTCCGACGATGGTGAGCTGGCATTTGATGCTGAACCAGATGAGCAGGTAGGTTCTGATGAAGAACAGGATCACTACCGTAATCTGGTAGATGACCTTGAAGATGACCAGCTCTATGAGTTAGGCTTTCGTACTTCTGATGCTTTCGAATCAGATGAGCGCTCTAGATCAGACTGGATGCGTACTACGGAACTTGGTCTTAACCTTACCGGCGTTAAGCTCGAAGAACGCTCCACTCCTTTTGAAGGGGCTTGCTCGGCTCAGCACCCACTGCTTATGGAAGCAGCTGTCAAGTTTCAATCTAAAGCTTCCAATGAACTTCTTCCAGCCAACGGTCCAGTAAAGACCTTTGTTAAGGGCGATGCTACCATTGAGAAGGAAGAGCAAGCTAATCGGGTTAAGGCTCACATGAACTACCAGATCTTGGAAGAGATGACTGAGTTCTACCCTGATGCTGAGCGTATGCTGCTTTATGTAGCGCTTGTAGGTTCTGGTTTTAAGAAGACTTACTACAACAAAGAACTTAAGCGTCCTTGCTCAGAGTTCATTCCGGCTGACCAATTCGTTGTTCCTAATTCAGCTCCTGACCTATTTAGGGCTGATCGTTATACCCACGTTCTCTACAAGACTGAATACGAGATTGAAGAATGTTTTGCCTCTGGCTTCTACAAGAAACCTGAACGTGGTTGGGGCATTGCTCAGTCTCCTCGTGAGACACCAGTCCAAAAGAAGACCCAAGAACTTATGGGTACCAAGACTGGTCTGAATGAGAGAGACAAAGTCTATACTCTTTTAGAACAACATGTTATGCTGCATATAGAGGGGTTGGATGAACGTGAAGGAAAAGAAGAGTACGCTCTTGCATCGCCTTATATTGTCACAGTGGATAATGCTACTAAAAGCGTTATCGGTTTACGTCGTAATTGGAAGCCGAATGATCCGGCTCGTCAAAAAAGGCTCCCATTCTCTCACTACCAACTTGTCCCGTCTTTTGGTTTTTATGGCTTTGGTTTCTTACATCTTCTTGGTAATCTTCAGCTTACCCTTACTTCTGCTATGCGGTCTCTTGTGGATGCTGGGCAATTTGCTAACCTCCAAGGCGGGTTCAAACTAAAGGGTACTAGGATTGTTGATGATGGATCACCTATCTCCCCAGGTCAATTTAAAGAACTGGAAGCTATGGTCCAAGACGTCAATAAGGCCATTATGCCTTTGCCATTTAAGGAACCTTCTAATGTTCTATTCGAAATGCTGCAATTTATTCAGGCAGCTGGTCAAAAGTTTGCAGACAGCACTGAGTCTGTTATTGCTGACAGTGTTAATTACGGTCCTGTTGGGACTACAATGGCACTACTCGACGCCTCTACGAAATTCTTCTCAGCTATACACAAGCGACTTCACGCTGCCCTAAAACACGAACTCCGTCAAATTGCAGAGATTAACTCTGAAACCTTAGGTGATGATATTGAATACAATATTCAGGGCGAGTCGATGAATATCTCTCGTGCTGATTATGGTCCGATTGTAGCTATCATTCCAGTATCAGACCCTAATATCTCTTCTAATGCACATCGTATGACCAAAGCTCAGACGATCATGCAAGCAGCACAACAAGCTCCTCAACTGCACGATATGAGAGAGATCTATCGTCAATTCTATGTAGCTATGGACTTTGAGAATGTGGATAAGATCATGCCACCCCCTCAACAAGCCCAGCCTCAAGATCCTATGTCTGATATCCTTATGGCTCAGCAAGGCAAGCCTATTCAAGCTTTCCCAGGCCAGGATCATAAGTCACATATCGCTTTGAAACAAGCCTTCTTGCAAGACCCGTCTTCAGGTGCTAGTCCTATGATGCAGAAGGTGGCTATGCAAGTACAAGCGAATGTTCAAGAGCATATGGTTCTTCAATTTAAAGAACAGGTTATGGCTCAGCTACAACTCTCAGGACAGCAACAACAACCCCAGCAAGGACAACAGCAACAAAGTGGACCCACAGACCCTCAAGCTGCACAAGCTCAACAAGATCAGGCAATGGCGCAAGCAGCGCAACAGGTTGCTCAACTCAACCAAAAGAATCTTCAACAGCAGGTCGCCCAGCAATCGTCAGTTTCGCCTGCCCGAGACCAAGCAGCTCTAGTTACTGCTCAAGCCCGAGCAGATGAAGTTAAGATACGTGCTCATAAGGCGATTAAGGAAGACCACTATAAAGACAGTGAGCTTAAACTCAAAGCTGGTAAGTTGGCCCTTGACCATCTTAGGATCACTAAGGATGAACATAATAAAGATAAAGACAGGAGTAGTAAACTTGACCAGATTGTGGCTACTAAAGGACTTGACGCTCTTATTCAACAGAATTCGCAGCATATCCAAGGAAGACAAAACCAGTCCGACAATATGCAAAAAGCCCAGCTTGAACGTGCAAATAATGAGCATCAAGCCGTCCTTGACCGTCAAAATGCCGCACATCAGGCCTCGTTAGAACCGCCTCCTGAGCCACCGTCACAAACTGATTGACATTTTGTTACAAGTCTGTTAGACTTATAGCATGATTAAATCAGTTGAAGAGATTTTCTCTGTTGAGATCTTTAATGAGTTCGACAGGGATCTGAAAGTCCTAGAAGAAAAGATATCCACTTATCCATTGGAAGTGGAAGAATATCACAGAACCCTAGGACAAATCGCCGCACTGCGAGAGTGCAAAGAGAAAATGAAGGACCTCTTATCCAAGTTCTTCCCACGGTAAGGAAACCGCAATGTCCAGACTAAACTCTACTTATCAGGCAACCCGTAAAATGGATCAAAATGCCTGGATTACTTCTCCTGATATTCCAGATCCACCTAATCTGCCAATTCCACTTGGCTGGCATGTACTCATCCGTCCTTATCCCGTAGACTATACTTCTAAGTCTAAGCTGATTCTACCCGAGAGCGATGTAGATCACATGAACTTCGTTACTAACGTAGGTCGTGTCGTAGCTGTAGGCCCTTGTGCCTGGAACCGTAAAGAGCACTTCAATAAAGAAGGTGAGCAATTTGATTGGGTTAAGGTAGGCGACTTTGTCTCTTATCCTAAGAATACTGGCGCGCGTCGTAAGTTTAAAGATGTCTCATTCGTTCTTCTGAATGACGATGAAGTTAACGAACGCCTCCCTGATCCTCAGGTCTTTGAAGACCCAGAGCACGGCTACCACTTGGTTATCCCAGAGGCTGATCTCAAAAAGTACAATACAATTTATAAGGAAACTAAATAATGACTGGCGAATATAAAGAAATTAAAACGGTATTTGGTGATGATGATGAACAACCGGCTACTAGGCATGAAGACAGCGATCTGGCACTTCAAGATGGAGATACGCTGCAAAATACCCAGCCTAACGCAGATGATGTGGCTAGGGAACAGAAGCGAAAGAACCGAGCCAAGGATCGTATAAAGCAGCTAGTCAATCAACGTGATACCTATGCTGATCAACTTGCAGCAAGGGAAAAGGAAATTGAAGACTTGCGTAAGAAGCTGGCAGAAGGCAATCAGGCTCAAACGACCACTCTTAAATCAGCTCTAGAGAACCAATATCAAGTACTTAGCCGAGAAATGATGGAAGCTATCAAGAATGGTGATGCTGAGCGTGTCGTTCAATGTCAAGAAGCATTGTTTGATGTTAAGCTTCAGCTTTCAAAGCTTGCTCAAGAAGTGTCCAAGCCCGCTCCGGTTCAGGCCGAATCACCCAGACAAGCAGAGCGTCAGACTATCCCAGCTGCTGCCCAGGTCTGGATTGAAGAGCACCCAGAGTTTAATACAGATGAACTGTTCCACAATTCTGCAATTACGATTAATAATCAGTTGCTTAGGCAGGGAATGGATGCTGAATCTGACGAGTTTTATGATGAGCTTACCAAACGTTTGTCAAAAAGATTTCCCGAAGTGTTTGGTGTTAATACAGAAAATGAGGTAGAATTGAGTAGAGAATCGACAGAAGGTGATTCGCCTGTCGTAAAACCTGCGAGACCACAAGCACGAGCCCCAGAACAAACTGTTTCCGGCTCTTCACGCCCCTCAGCGAATACAATTAGGTCGAGGAAATCAGGTAACTCTGACTTTGCTCTTACTGCCGCAGAAATTGCACAAGCTGATGCATGGGGTCTTTCTCAAGATCGTCTCAAACAAC